>Ga0247806_10000290_pt1 | contig 34144 bp, 27 predicted proteins | sample UWRJL059202B1_FD_179935 | JGI IMG/M metagenome (GOLD analysis project Ga0247806, IMG submission 179935) | Plant litter microbial communities from Arlington Agricultural Research Station in Wisconsin, United States - UWRJ-L059-202B-1 | ecosystem: Environmental > Terrestrial > Plant litter >... | reverse complement strand
TCAAATTAATATCAAAAGTAAAAATGGTGTAGCAAGTGCAGTTCTTTACATAAATGATGGTGCTTTACAATTCAATAAACGTGGCGGAGCTGATCTGATTCCAAAAGAAACGATTCTAATCAAATTATATGAATAATAGTGTATTTCGAGAAATACATATTTGAACTATAATTTATATTATGTAAAATAGAATTTTTAAATAACTCTTCTGTAGCAATCATTTAAATTTAAATTTATTACGCCACTATTTGGCTATCATTGAACCTCACAGCCCTCTTCTAAAAAAATAATGATGAAAATTCTTTGATTAAAATCATAAAATTGGTTTAAAACTTTTTAAAACGATAAAAATTAGCCTTATTTTTATATTAAACATATTCCAATCCAGATACTTTCATTGTAAGAGTTTATTTTATTATTTTTACATTCGATACTTTAAAAAAATTATCAATCATATGAATACAATTGCTGAGCATATTGCAGATTTTTTAAAAGAATACCCGCCATTCAACAACCTGACTTTTCAGGAATTAGCTGATATCGCAAGCAATATTCGTGTTATAAATTTAGAAAAACACGCTGTATTATTTGAAAATAACGACCCTTTGCATGATAGTTTTTATGTTGTTGCTTCGGGAGTTGTAAATCTGACTACAATTGCAGATGCCGAGGAAACTATTATAAATAAATGTCATGAAGGAAATATTTTTGGCTTACGTCCGTTTTTTGCCAAAAACAACTACATGATGACTGCAAAAGCACGTGAAGAAAGTATTATTTACGCCATTCCAATCGCTGTTTTCAGACCTTTTGTTGCTAATAATTCGGATGTTCTAAACTTTTTACTGGATAATTTCTCTGTAAATTCCAGACATACAAAAGACAGTTCAGGTTCTGGCGGAAAAATGATTTCTGAGACTTCATTTTATGTCGATCAGCAGTCAGAAATGCAATATCTGCAATCTCTTACCTATAATAATGCACCATTAAAAACAGAAGCAAACCGTATTGTAAAAGATGTTGCTATTTTAATGACAGAATCGATGGTAGATAATATTGTGGTTACGGAGAAAAATCACCCTATTGGTATTGTTACAGATGCTGATTTGTCTTCGAAAATCGCTACAGGCCGCTATCCTATCACAGAAACGATTGACAAAATTATGTCGTCGCCGGTTGTTACAGTTTTAGAAAATGTCTCTCTAGCCGAGGCACAGTTGCTTATGTTAAAACACAACGTAACCCATCTATGCGTTACAAAAGACGGAACAAGCAAATCTGCGGTAAAAGGAATTATATCTGAACATGATTTGATTGTTGCTCAGGCTAGTAATCCAGGCGTTTTAATTAAAGAAATCAAGCGTTCACAACTGCCAAAAGATTTAAAACAAATTCGTGATCGTCTTTCTGATTTGATTCAGAATTCAATTCAAAAAAATATTCCGCTTTCTCACGTAAGCAATATTGCAAGTGAAATTAATCTCGCTATCATCAAACGTGCGGTAGAACTGTCTATATTGGATTTAGGCTCTCCTCCTGCTCGATTTGCGTGGTTAAGTATTGGAAGTCAAGGACGTAAGGAACAACTTTTGCTTACAGATCAGGATAGTATCTTAGTCTTTGAAGATGTTACTCCTGAGAAGTACAGAGACGTTAAAGATTACTTTTTAAGGCTGGCAAAAAGAACCACTGCAATACTTGAAAAAGTGGGTTACGAACTTTGTCCAAACGGTCATATGGGAAGCAATATGTTATGGTGTAAATCATTGACAGACTGGACAAAACAATACAACAGCTGGATGAATACTCCAGGTGAAAACAGCAACGATCTGAGCAGCATTTTCTTCGATTATGAAATTGTTTTTGGTGAGCCAAAAATTGAAGAAGCAATCGAAAACGTGATTTTTAAAAATGCCGTTAACAATACTTTATTTTTTGATTTTTTAGGAAATGACGCTTTAAAGAAAAATTCTCCGCTAAGCTTCTTCAAAAAATTTATTTTAGAAGAAGAAGGTTCGCAGAAAGGAAAATTTGATGTTAAGACCCGCGCGTTGATGCCTTTAATAGATGGTGCGCGTTTATTGATTTTAAACTCTAATATAAAAGGGATTCAAAATACATATTTAAGATTCAAGCAATTAGCAATAACAGATTCTAAAAATGCCGAAATATATTTAAGTTGTGCTGAAACTTTTCTAACTTTATCAAAATTTAGAACTATTGAAGGATTAAAAAATGACGATTCCGGACAGTACCTTAATATAAAAGAAATGTCGAAAACGGATAGAGAGAAGTTAAAAAATGCTTTACTGCCAATGAAAGATCTTGAGGAATTAATCAAGAACAAATTTCAACTTACGCAATTTTCATAAGTATGTTAGACTGGATTAAAAATATCAATAAAGAGTATCCGGAATTCTGGAAGGATTACTTAACTAAATTTGAAACAAAGCCTGACAGATTTGTTGTTTTATCAACAGAAACTTCCGGCCTGAACCCAAATAAAGATGTGATTTTGTCTTTGGGTGCTTTTTCTATTATTGAAGACAGCATTGTGATTAAAGATAGTTTTGAATCTGTTTTGCTGCAATATAAATTTCTGCATGATAACGGACTTTCTAATGAGTTTATTATTGAAAGTAAAATGATAAAAATGGAAGAGCCAGCTGCTCTTGAAGCTTTTATTAATTTTTTGGGAAATGCTGTTTTAGTTGGACATCACATCAATTTTGATATTGAAATGCTAAACAGTGCGTTAGAACGCCTGGATTGTGGAAGACTAAGAAATGAAGCTTTGGATGTTGATATGATGTATCGCAAGTTAACCGATATTAATGACAAACAATTTTCGCTAGACGATTTAGGAGAAATTTTTAAAATTCCAAAAAGCGATAGAAATTCTTCATCTGAAGATGCTTACACAACTGCGCTTTTATTCCTAAAACTAAAATCGCGACTGGGAATTAAATAGATTTTTTTTGAACTATATGTTCATATAAAAAGTTTAATTTTTAGAGAATTCATTTTAGAAAAATCACTTTGCGTGACTTCGACTTCGCTCATTCTGAGAAAAATATACATCCATAAAAAAATGCCTCTTAAAATTAAGAGGCATTTTTTGTTTCTATTTCTATAAGAATTATGAAATTCTTTCTTTTGAAATTTCTTCTACAACTTCAGGGTTTAGTAAAGTTGAAGTATCTCCAAAGTTAGAAAAATCTCCTTCAGCTATTTTACGTAATATTCTACGCATAATTTTTCCTGAACGTGTTTTTGGCAGACCGGAAACAAACTGAATTTTATCTAATTTTGCAATTGGACCAATATGATCTGAAATATATTGGTTAATCTCTCTAGACAAATTCTCTTTATTTCTAACTTCTCCACTTTCTTTCAAAATTACATAACCATATAATGCATTTCCCTTAATATCATGAGGGAAACCTACAATTGCAGATTCTGCCACTGCAGGATGCTCGTTGATTGCATCTTCAATAGGCGCTGTTCCTAAATTATGGCCTGAAACGATAACAACATCATCAACTCTACCTGTGATTCTGTAATATCCAACTTCATCTCTTAAAGCACCGTCTCCTGTGAAATATTTTCCCGGGAAAGCAGAGAAATAAGTGTCTTTATAGCGTTGGTGATCTCCCCAGATCGTTCTGGCAATTCCTGGCCACGGAAATTTGATACACAAACTACCAACTACTTGATTTCCTTCAATTTCATTTCGTTTTTCATCCATTAAAACAGGCTGAATTCCTGGTAATGGCAAAGTTGCATAAGTTGGTTTAGTTGGTGTTACAAAAGCAATAGGCGAAATCATGATTCCACCGGTTTCGGTTTGCCACCAAGTATCAACTACCGGACATCTTTTATCTCCTACGTGGTCATTAAACCAGTGCCATGCTTCTTCATTAATTGGTTCTCCAACTGATCCAATTACTTTTAAAGATTTTAGAGGATATTTTTGAATATAATCCAAACTTTCTTTCGCTAACGAACGAATGGCTGTTGGTGCTGTATAGAATTGTGTGATTTTATGTTTTTCGATAATATCCCAAAAACGGCTGAAATCAGGATAAGATGGAACACCTTCAAAAATTACAGTTGTTCCTCCGTTTAATAAAGGTCCGTATAAGATATAAGAGTGGCCTGTAATCCACCCAATGTCTGCAGTACACCAGAAAATGTCATTTTCTTCGTGGCTAAATACATTTTTAAAGGTATAAGCGGTGTAAACCATATATCCGGCGGTTGTATGTACCATTCCTTTAGGTTTTCCTGTTGATCCTGAAGTATATAGAATAAACAATGGATCTTCTGCATCCATTATTTCTGCAATACTGTTGTCTATAGCTGCATCTAATAAAGGTTGTAACCAAATATCACGACCTTCTTTCATTTTAACTTCAGTCTGAGTTCTTTTTACAACTAAAACTTTTTCAACCGTAGGACAAGTATCTAACGCTTCGTCTACAATTCCTTTAAGATCAATTGTTTTGTTTCCTCTGTATCCTCCGTCAGAAGTAATAACCATTTTACATTCACAATCATTTACTCTTGCTGTAACTGCTGATGCTGAGAATCCTGCAAAGATTACAGAGTGAATTGCTCCAATTCTGGCGCAAGCCAAAACTGCAACTGCAAGTTCCGGAATCATTGGTAAATAAATACAAACACGATCTCCTTTGCGAACTCCCTGCTCACGCAAAACATTCGCCATTCTTGATACTCTTTCGTATAATTCGTTATACGTTATATGTAAAGCAGATTCAGAAGGATCGTTCGGTTCAAAAATAATTGCCGTCTTTTCTCCTCTTTTGCTTAAATGTCTGTCGATACAATTTTTGGTAATGTTAACTTTTGCTTCAGTAAACCATTTTACTTCGGCTTCAGCCATATTAAAATCTACTACCTTATCCCATTGTTGGTACCAAGTGAAATTTTCTTCTGCTATTTTTCCCCAAAACTTCCTCGGCTCCCTTATTGACTTATTGTAATGTTTAAAATATTGTTCTAAATTTTCAATTTTATAATAACTCATAATGTTTCTGGAATTTTTTTATAAATGTATTAAATATCAACGTATTCTTAAAATTATTTAATTCATAAATTTTATCAAATAAAAACACATATTTAAAAAAATAAACCATTTTAATGTGTTTAATATAAAAATTTGCATTTTGAACTAAAAAGCATTCTACAAAAAAGGCACGATAAATAAATATCATGCCTTTTGATTTTAACAATTTCAATAACAATTAATCCTGTAATTCTACATTACAATGCCAAGCTCTATTTTGAAAATAGAAGCAACTTTATTAATTAAAATAGAAATTTCAATAAGCATATCCATTTCTGAAATGCCCCTTCATTTAGGGATTAGCTTCACTTAACTTACTCGCTTGCAGGGGTTAAGTGAATGCAATATGCATCTATATTCATTTTTCTTAATAAGTGCTTACTAATTCAAAATATTACATAAAATAATGATACAGTGCAAATCCCATCACATTCGACTGTGTGGTAATTCCCAATTTATTATCCAATTTTTTTCATAGCCGTCATTGACTCTCTCAACCACGCTCCTACCTCTTCGATAGGATGTTGACGAATTTCTTTATTTACAGCAATTATAATAGCATTGTCAACTCCGTTTGAAGTCGAAAATGGTTTTCCAATTACGTTAGTTTCAACCGTTTTCATGTATTCAGCTAATAATGGTTTACAAGCGTGATCGAATAAATAACATCCGTATTCAGCTGTATCCGAAATAACACGGTTCATTTCAAATAATTTTTTTCTTGCGATTGTATTTGCAATTAAAGGTAATTCGTGTAATGATTCATAATAAGCCGATTCTTCGATAATTCCAGCTTCTGTCATAGTTTCAAAAGCCAATTCGACACCAGCTTTCACCATTGCAATCATTAAAACTCCATTATCAAAATACTCCTGTTCAGCAATTGGAGCATCAGTTGGAGGTGTTTTTTCGAAGTTTGTTTCTCCGGTTGCAGCTCTCCATGTCAATAAATTTTTATCGTCATTAGCCCAGTCAATCATCATGTTTTTAGAGAATTCCCCAGAAATAATATCGTCCTGATGCTTTTGGAATAAAGGACGCATGATATCCTTTAATTCTTCAGCAATTTCGTAAGCTTCAACTTTTGCAGGATTTGACAAGCGATCCATCATATTAGTTATACCTCCGTGTTTCAAAGCTTCAGTGATAGTTTCCCATCCGTACTGAATTAATTTTGAAGCATATCCAGGCTCAATTCCTTTTTCAACCATTTTATCAAAACATAAAATAGATCCTGTTTGCAATAATCCGCAAAGGATAGTTTGCTCTCCCATTAAATCTGATTTTACTTCAGCAACAAATGATGATTTTAAAACTCCGGCTTTATGTCCGCCAGTAGCTACAGCGTAAGCTTTTGCCTGATCTAAACCAAAACCGTTTGGATCATTTTCAGGGTGAACCGCAATTAGAGTTGGTACACCAAATCCTCTTTTATATTCTTCACGAACTTCAGATCCAGGACATTTTGGAGCACACATAATTACTGTAATATCTTTACGAATCTGCATTCCTTCTTCAACAATATTAAATCCATGAGAATAGGCTAAAGTTGATCCTTGTTTCATTAATGGCATAATTGCATTAACTACCGCAGTATGTTGTTTATCAGGAGTTAAATTACAAACTAAATCAGCGGTTGGAATTAATTCTTCATAAGTACCTACTGTAAATCCGTTTTCTGTTGCGTTTTTATAAGATGCTCTTTTTTCAGCAATTGCATCTGCACGTAATGCATATGAAATATCTAAACCAGAATCTCTCATGTTTAATCCCTGATTCAAACCTTGTGCACCACAACCAACTATAACAACTTTTTTTCCGGCTAATGCTGAAATTCCGTCTGCAAATTCTGATTGTTCCATAAATTCGCAAACGCCTAATTGTTCTAATTGTAATCTAAGTGGTAGTGTGTTGAAATAATTTGCCATTTTCTTTTAAATATTTAATAATGTGTAATTTATAATTGATACTAATTTAGGGCTTCTAATAATGTTGAAATTTCCATTTTTTCTTTTGAAACAGATATTCTGCCTGAACGTACAAATTGCATAATTCCGTACGGTTTGAATTTTTTGTATAATTCTTCAATTTCGGAGCGTCTTCCTGACTTTGAAATCACGAAGAAATCTCTTGAAACCGTTACAATTGTCGATTGACTGTCTTTAATGATATTCTGAATTTGTTTTTCGTCAAACAATAAACTTGAAGCAATTTTAAATAAAGCATTTTCCAGATAAATTGTTTCTTCATCCGTATGATAAAATGCTTTTATAACTTCGATTTGTTTTTCTATTTGTCCAACGATATTCTGTACCCATTTCTCTGTTGTATCTACAACAATAATAAATCTTGAAACATTCTCTATTTCTGATTCTGAAACGTTTAGACTTAATATATTAATGTGTCGCTTTAAGAATATTCCTGATATCCTATTCAATAATCCCACATTATTTTCTGAATATACCGATATGGTAAATGTTTTATCTTCCATGTTTTTTTATAGTTTATTTTATTTCAGGTTTCGAGTTTCAAGTTGTACAACCTGAAATAAAACAAACCTGAAACTTGAAACTTTTTCTTTAGCTTAATCTAATTTCCGAAACACACGCTCCTGTTGGAATCATTGGAAAAACATTGTTTTCTTTTTCTACCATAACTTCCAGGAAATAAGAATCTTTTGAAGCCAGCATTTCTGCTACAGCGTCATCAAGATCTTCTCTACGTGTCACTTTTTTAGATTTGATATAATATCCTTCAGCAATAGCAACAAAATTTGGATTGATCATATTGGTTGAAGCGTATCTGTTGTCAAAAAACAACTCTTGCCATTGACGTACCATTCCTAAAAACTCGTTGTTTAAAACCACAATTTTTACCGGAACTTTGGTTTGAAAAATAGTTCCCAATTCCTGAATAGTCATCTGGAAACCTCCGTCTCCAATAATTGCAACTACCTCACGATCCGGTCTTCCCATTTTGGCTCCAATTGCAGCCGGAAGAGCGAATCCCATTGTTCCTAAACCTCCTGAAGTAATATTACTTTTGGTAGTATTAAATTTAGCATAACGACAGGCAAACATTTGATGCTGACCAACATCTGAAACGATAATCGCATCGCCTTTTGAGTGTTTGTTGATCATCTCGATCGTTTCTCCCATCGAAATTCCCTTATTATTTGTCGGATTTAATTCTTCATTAATAACGGTCTCAACTTCAATTTGCTGTAATTCCTTAAATTCATTGTGCCAGGATTGATGAGCATTATTTTCGATTAAAGGCAGTAAGGCATTCAAAGCTTCTTTTACATCTCCTAAAACAGCAACTTCTGTTTTTACGTTTTTATCTACCTCGGCAGGATCAATTTCAAAGTGAATTACTTTTGCCTGTTTGGCATATGTTTTTAAACTTCCCGTAACACGGTCATCAAAACGCATTCCCAACGCAATAAGGACATCACATTGATTAGTAAGCATATTTGGCCCGTAATTTCCGTGCATTCCTAACATTCCAACGTTCAACGGATGATCTGTTGGCAAAGCCGAAAGTCCTAAAATAGTCCATCCCGCCGGAATTCCTGATTTCTCAATAAAAGCTTTCAGTTGTTCTTCGGCCTGACCGAGAATAATTCCCTGACCGAAAACAATGAACGGTTTTTTTGCACTGTTGATTATAGCTGCAGCTTCGGCAACTTTATTTAAATTTAATTTTGGAACCGGAATATAACTTCTGATCGAAGTACATTTTTCATAACTAAATTCGAACTCATCAAACTGAGCATTTTTAGTAATATCGATTAAGACCGGGCCCGGCCGCCCTGAGCGTGCAATGTAAAATGCTTTTGCAATAATTTCAGGAATTTCATGAGCTTCAGTAATTTGGTAATTCCATTTTGTAACCGGAGTTGAAATTCCGATAATATCCGTTTCCTGAAAAGCATCAGAGCCTAATAAATGTTTCCCAACTTGACCAGTAATACAAACCATTGGTGTTGAATCGATTTGAGCATCCGCAATTCCGGTAACTAGATTTGTTGCCCCGGGTCCAGAAGTTGCAATTGCGACTCCTACTTTTCCAGTCGCTCTCGCATATCCCTGAGCTGCATGCGTTGCACCTTGTTCGTGACGCACTAAAACATGGTGTAATTGATCCTGAAATTTATATAATTCGTCGTAAACAGGCATGATTGCTCCTCCCGGATAACCATAAACCAGGTCTACTCCTTCTGCTAATAAACATCTTATAACGGCTTCTGCCCCTGATATTTTCATAGTATATTTTATTTTCAAAATATCAATATCAAAAATTAATTTTTATTGCAATTGTTTTTTGATATTGTATTTGATTTGTTATTTTAATTATTAATTATCGGTAACGCAACCTGTTGAAGCGCTTGAAACCGATCTTGCGTATTTAAGTAAAACTCCTTTTGTAACTTTTAGCGGTGGCTGAACCCAGGCCGCATGTCTGGCTGCAAATTCTTCGTCGGATATTTTCAGGTTGATTGTATTTTTTACTGCATCGATGGCAATTAAATCACCATCTTTTACTAAAGCAATACCACCACCATCATAAGCCTCTGGTGTAATATGCCCTACGACAAAGCCATGTGAACCTCCGGAAAATCTACCGTCTGTAATAAGAGCGCAGCTGCTTCCTAATCCAGCTCCAATAATGGCCGAGGTAGGTTTTAGCATTTCAGGCATTCCCGGACCACCTTTTGGTCCACAATACCTGATGACGACTACGTTGCCCGGTTTAATTTTTCCGGCTTCAAGACCTGGAATTACTTCAAATTCTCCTTCAAAAACAACAGCCGGACCTTCAAAATATTCTCCTTCTTTTCCACTGATTTTTGCTACAGCACCTTCAGAAGCAAGATTTCCGTATAAAACCTGAATATTTCCTGTAGGTTTTAATGCTTTTTGAATTTCATGTATAACTTCTTGCCCGTCTTGTAAATCCGGAGTTGAAGCTAAATTTTCAGCAACTGTTTTTCCTGTTACCGTTAAGCAATCTCCGTGGATCAATCCGGCTTTTAATAAATATTTCATTACCGAAGGAATTCCTCCCACTTCATGAATATCTTCCATCATGTATTTACCGCTTGGTTTCATATCTGCCAATACTGGTGTTCTGTCGTTTATTGCCTGAAAATCATCCAGAGTAATTTTGATATCAACCGCATGAGCCATTGCAATTAAGTGCATAACCGCATTTGTAGAACCTCCTAAAACAGCAACAATTGTAATAGCATTTTCAAAAGCCTTGCGAGTCATAATATCTCTTGGCTTAATATCTTTTTCTAATAATATTTTGATTGCTTCTCCTGCAGCCAGACATTCGTCTCTTTTTTCCTGACTCAAAGCAGGATTTGAAGAACTGTAAGGCAAACTCATTCCTAGTGCTTCAATGGCTGAAGACATTGTATTTGCTGTATACATTCCGCCACAAGCACCAGCTCCCGGACATGCATTTTGAATAATTCCTTTAAAATCTTCCGGAGTTATTTCTTTTTTTACTTTTTTTCCTAAAGCCTCAAAAGCAGACACAATATTTAAAGATTCGCCTTTCCATTTTCCTGAGTGAATTGATCCTCCATACACCATCATCGCCGGGCGGTTTAATCTTCCCATAGCGATTAACGCTCCAGGCATATTTTTATCACAGCCTGGAATTGCAATTACACCATCATACCACTGTGCGCCCACCACGGTTTCAATAGAATCTGCAATTACATCACGAGAAACCAAAGAAAAACGCATTCCTTCAGTACCATTAGAAATTCCGTCACTAACACCAATAGTATTAAAAATAAGTCCGACCAAATCTGCATCCCAAACACCTTTTTTAACATCTTTTGCTAAATCGTTCAGGTGCATGTTACACGTGTTACCATCGTAACCCATGCTCACAATACCTACTTGTGCTTTTTTCAAATCTTCCTCAGTTAAACCAATCCCGTACAACATGGCTTGCGCTGCAGGTTGTGTTTGATCTTGAGTGATGGTTTTGCTGTACTTATTTAATTCCATTATTGTATTATTTTTTTAATTTTTATTCAAAAAAAAAACCTTCCAGTATTTGGAAGGTTTCTAATATAGTTTTTCAATTATATTTATACCATTCCCGATGAAGATGTGCTAAACACATTGACAACAACGACAGAAGTAATAATAATTGAGATTTGCATCATTTATTTTTTAGTATTACAAAAGTATGAAAACTTTAAGAACTAAAAAAATAAAATCTCAACATTTACGATACTTCTTGTTATTTATATCAATTTTTTAATAAAAAAATTAAACAATCGTTGATTGTCCGATATGAACGTTGTCATTTCTAAAATATAACAAATCGTCCTTGCTGAAAATGAAATTAGAAACAAACTCCCCTACTTCATTTGTACCAAACTTTGAATCTGGTTTTAAATCAACAGTAACTACTTTATATTCAATTGCTTTTTCAACAGCTTTATAAATCACATTTGCTTCTGTAAATAATCCGAAATGCTCTAACAACATCGCTGCTGATAAAATTGAAGCAATTGGATTTGCAATATTTTTTCCTTTTGCCTGAGGATAAGAACCGTGAATTGGCTCAAACAAAGCATTTTTTTCTCCTAAAGATGCCGAGGCCAATAAACCAATTGAACCTGTAATTACACTTGCTTCATCTGATAAAATATCTCCAAATAAATTTTCTGTCAAAATCACATCAAATTGTCTTGGATTTAAAATCAATTGCATCGCTGCGTTATCCACAAATAAAAAGTCTAAAGCAACATCCGGATAATTTGCGCTCACTTTCTGAACAACTTTTCTCCATAATCTTGAAGTTTCCAAAACATTTGCTTTGTCTACCATAGTTAACTTTTTGCGTCGGTTTTGTGCCGATTTAAAAGCTAAATGTGCAATTCTGGTAATTTCTTCTTCTGAATATTCACATAAGTCAGAAGCATGTGTTCCTTCTTCATTTAAGGTTTTTGCTCCAAAATAAGCACCACCCGTTAATTCTCTGAAAATAGTAAAATCTGCACCTTCAATAATTTCTCTTTTTAAAGGAGAAGCATCAATTAATGCTTTATAAGGTTTTATAGGACGAATATTCGCAAACAAACCTAACTCTTTACGCAGTTTTAATAATCCTTGCTCCGGGCGAACTTTTGCATTCGGATTATTATCGTATTTAGGATCTCCGATTGCACCAAATAAAACAGCATCAGTATTTAAACAAAGATTTAGCGTTTGTTCCGGCAATGGATTTCCTGTTTTGTCAATAGCGATCGCACCCATGAGCGCTTCTTCAAAAACAAATTCGTGGTTGTAAACTTCGCCAATTGCGTACAAGGCTTTTTTGGCTTGTAAAATTACTTCTGGTCCAATTCCGTCTCCCGGTAAAACTGCTATTTTCAAATTCATAACGTCTCGTTCTTTATGTATTTAAATCTTTTTTTTATTTCGTCTTTGTTCTATTCTCTTTATTCTAATTTTCAACAACTAACTTCTAACCAATTCATCCTGAATTTTAGCAGCTTCAATAATCTGATGAATATCTGCATCTAAAACTTCTTTTTTAATATCCGCAAATTTCAAAAACTCAATATATACAATGTCTAATTGTACTTTTGTAAGCTCGTAACCGACTTTTTTAGCGCGATATGCCAAAGCAGCTCTTCCGCTTCTTGCTGTCAAAATAATAGATGATTCATTCACACCCACATCAAGCGGGTCCATGATTTCGTAAGTTGCTCTGTTTTTGATCACACCATCCTGGTGAATACCGGAACTATGCGCAAAAGCATTTGCTCCAACGATTGCTTTATTTGGCTGCACGATCATTCCCATACTTTCAGAAACTAATCGGCTCATTTCGTTCAATTCTCTTGTATTGATGTTGGTATCTAAATTAAGGTAGGGATGCTGTTTGAAAATCATTACCACTTCTTCAAGTGCTGTATTTCCTGCTCTTTCGCCAATACCATTAATAGTACACTCTATTTGTCTCGCTCCATTTATCGCACCTGCAATAGAGTTTGCAGTTGCCATTCCTAAATCATTATGACAGTGACATGAAAGGATTACGTTTTCGATTCCTTTTACGTTTTCTCTTAAATATTTAATTTTTGCTCCATATTCTTCCGGTAAACAATATCCCGTTGTATCAGGAATATTTAATACAGTTGCTCCTGATTTAATTACCTCTTCGCAAACCTGCGCTAAGAAAGCATTATCTGTTCTACCAGCATCTTCTGCATAAAATTCAACGTCTTCTACATATGATTTTGCGTGAGAAACAGCATATTTTGCCCGGGCAATAATATCTTCTCTTGTGGTATTTAATTTATGGAGTATATGAGATTCAGATGTTCCGATTCCGGTATGGATTCTAGGTCTTTTAGCATGTTTTAAAGCTGCTGCGGCAACATCAATGTCATTTTTTACAGCTCTTGTCAATCCGCAGACGGTGGCATTTTCTACAATTTTACAAATCTCAGAGACCGATAAAAAATCGCCCGGACTTGACACAGGAAATCCAGCTTCGATAACATCAACTCCCATTTTGTCAAGTCGTTCTGCAATTACTAATTTTTGTTTAGTATCTAACTTACATCCTGGAACTTGTTCGCCGTCGCGCAAAGTGGTGTCAAAAATTTGAACTTTCTCTCTATTCATATTCATTTATTTAATGTAATTTCACATCTTGATAACAAATATATATTGTACTTCTTCAGTACGAAATTCATTTTAATGAAATTATACTGTTCATAACACAATTTATAAGGTGTTAAATATTTAATAATCAATAAGTTATATTATTATTTTTTACAATGGCTAACCATCAAAAAGATTTCTTATTTGTTCTGATAAAATCGCTTTCTAAATCTGAGAAAAGGCAGTTTAAAATTTTTGCAAGTCGATTAGAAACAAGTTCGAATACTAAATTCATTGAATTATTTAATATTTTAGATAAATCTGAAACCTACGATGAAAAGCTTATTTTAAAGAGTGGAATTATCAAAAAAATACAGTTATCTAACTTAAAATCATATTTATACAAACAAATATTAGTCAGCATCAGATTGAATATTCCGAGTCAGAATATCCGGTACCAATTGCGTGAACAAATCGATTTTGCCGGAATTTTATACAATAAAGGATTATACAAACAGAGTTTAAAAATTCTGGACAAGACAAAAATGATTGCGCTTGAAAATGATGAAAAATATATGGCATATGAGATTGTAGAATTCGAAAAACTAATCGAATCTCAATATATTACCCGAAGTATTCAGGGCCGAGCAGATGAACTTGTTGTTCAGGCAAAAGAATTAAATTACAGAAATACAATTTCAAGTAAATTGTCAAATTTATCGCTGCAGCTTTACGGTATAATGCTTAAAACAGGTTATGTAAAAAATGATGAAGAATATAAGTATATCGATGACTATTTTAATAAACACATTGCCAAACTAGACGAAAGTAAATTTGGTTTTCGTGAAAAATATTGGTTTTACAATGCTAATTTATGGAGAAGCTTCTTAGTTCAGGATTTTTTGGCAAGTTATAAATTTGCCTATAAATGGGTACGCTTATTTTATGACAATCCGAACATGATCTATCAGAATCCGGTATTTTTCTTAAAAGGAAATCATTACTTTTTGGAATCGTTGTATATGTTGAAATACAAATCTAATTTCAAAAAATATTTATCACTTTTAGAAGAAACCATAAATGATGATAAATTTCCATCAAACGATAATATTGCCTCTTTATCTTTTCTTTACGTTTACAACAATAAGTTAAATCTTCATATTCTGGAAGGCACTTTTGCCGAAAGCGAATATCTTATTCCTGAAATTTTAGATAAAATAAAGCTGCACAGCGACCATCTTGATGAGCATCACGAAATGCTTTTCTTCTATAAAATTGCCTCTATTTATTTTGGAAATGAAAAGTACGAAGACTGTATTAATTATCTGGAAAAAATCATCAACAACAAAAATTTAACAATGCGTGAAGATTTAATGTGCTTTGCCAGGCTTTTATCTCTTATTGCACATTATGAATTAGGTAAGGATTATTATTTAGAAAACAACATCAAAAATACGTACAAGTTTCTAATAAAAATGAACGATTTACATGAAGTTCAAAAGGAAATAATTAAGTTTTTAAGAAACCTGAACAATTTATATCCTGCAGATATTAAAAAAGAGTTCATTAAAATGCGTTTGCGTTTTATAGCCTTAGAGAAAAATACGTATGAAAAAAGAGCTTTTCTTTACCTTGATATTATTTCATGGCTGGAAAGTAAAATCGAGAATAGAAAAATTGCAGATATAATTAAGGAAAAGGCAAAATTGAATAGCCGTTAAGGCATGAAATTCTAAATTCCAGTAAAAAGTCTGAAGGATCAAGATCTTTCAGACTTTTTTGTCATTTGATCGATTAGAAAAAGACATTGAAACTCGATAAAGATGTTTTATTATCTGCAATAACAACAGGTCGAAGTTCCCTGTAAACAAACATCTCCTCTGCCTGGCGTATTTGAAAGCACGCCTCCGGCCTCTCCGCACAATCTGTCGCACAAACCAATGGTAGGATTTACGTACGGAGGAAGTCCGTTACCAAAAATAGATTTTTGAGCATTCTTACTTAAAATTTCAATGCTTTTTAGGTTTTTTAAATTTTTCATGATTTTTTTATTTGTTTTTTGCCCTACTCTTTCAGCTTTTCGGATTACGCTTTACTTAACTTATTTTCAGATTAATAGCTTCTAAAATTAAATAATTAAAACGGTAATATTCGTACAAATGCTAAAATTAACATGAAAGCTTTTTCATCGTTCTATAAAAACAGCAAACCCGACAGGTTTAAAAACGGGTCGGGTTTACTAAAACCGATTCCAAGGCATCGGAGAATTTAAATTTTATATTTTTGGTAATTAAATTACTCCGTTATATTAAAGCTGGCTACATAAAAATCTCTATTTACTTCTAAAGATGGTTTAGCAGATGAAATTTTTTCAGATTGCCAGTCAGTTGTTGGTTTTAAGACTCTATCAACGCCATTCAATTTCACTTTGACCGGCATATCAAATTTCGCAACAGCATTAGACCAGCGATATCCTAAATGTCCGTCTTTAAAGAAATATTCTAATGTCGGGATTTTTGTTGTTCTCAAATATTGGTCAAAAACTTTGCTTAAATTCAAACCAACCTGAGTACTTAAATAATCTTCAATTTGTTTTGTCGTAACCGTTTGGTGATAAAAAGTACTATTTAAACCTCTCAAAATCGTTTTCCACTTGGCATCATCATTCAAAATCTGACGTATTGTATGCAGCATATTGGCTCCTTTCGGGTACATGTCTCCAGAACCTTCGTTATTAACATCATAATTTCCAATAATTGGCGTATCGTTATGAATTCCTTTTCTGCAGCCTCTCACATATTCTGCACCAGCATCTTTTCCGTAATAATATTCCACAAAAAGACTTTCAGAATAATTTGTAAAACTCTCATGAATCCACATATCTGCAATGTCTTTGTACGTAATATTGTTGGCAAACCACTCGTGTCCTGACTCGTGAATAATGATGAAATCAAATTTCAATCCCCAGCCTGTTCCGCTTAAATCACGGCCTAAATAACCGTTTTTAAACTCATTTCCGTAAGTTACACTACTTTGGTGTTCCATACCTAAATAAGGTGCTTCGACCAACTTATAACTGTCTTCGTAGAACGGATACGGTCCAAACCAGTTTTCAAACGCTTTTAGCATTCGTGGTGCGTCTTTAAATTGTTCTTTGGCGACAGCCAAATTATCTCTCAAAACATAATAGTTACAATCTAAATCGCCTTTTTCTCCTTTGTATTTCTCTGAGAAATTAACGTAATCTCCAATATTGATGTTTACGCCATAATTGTTAATTGGGTTCGATACATACCAATTGAAAGTTTTTGTACCGTCTTTTTGTTTCTTTACGCTTTGCAGTCTTCCGTTTGAAACATCAGTTAAACCCGCGGGAACATTTACGCTAATCAACATATTTTCGACTTCATCATACATATGATCTTTATTTGGCCACCAAACGCTGGCACCTAAACCCTGACAAGATGAAGCTATAAAATCTTTACCATTTTTATCTTTTTTCCATGAAATTCCTCCATCCCATGGTGCTCTCACAGCTTCTCTTGGTTTACCTCCAAAAGAAATCAGAATCTCTTTTGTTTCACCCACTTTTTGGGCAGCAGTTAATTCGATAAAAAATGCATTTCCGTTTCTTTCAAATTTTAATTCTTTTCCGTCCTGTGTTACTTTGGAAATCTGCATTGGCTCCTGCAAATCGATCTGAATTTTGTTATATTCCGTTAAAACGGTGTAACGAACTGTGTTTGAACCAGTAATTGTTCTATCAGCCGGATTTACCTTTACATCAAGGTGATAATATTTTAAATCCCACCAGGCTCGTTCTTTAGTAATGCTTCCGCGCAGCGTGTCCTGATGTGTAAAAATGGTTTCAGACTTGTTTAAAAGTCCTTGTGCATTGGCAGAAAAACCAACCAAAAAAGCGATAAAAACGCCAGAGAAGTATTTTTTCATTATATAAAAATTTGAAATAAATAGATAATTCCCAAGTTCAGAAATTAACCTGCAGCAAATGTAAACATTCGAATCAAATTTTCTAAAATTTTATGATTTATACCTAAAAAACCAAGCCCAACACATTAGAAATCTGTTGGGCTTGGTTTTTAAATATTTAGAATTTTATTTTGTAATATCAAATTCTGTAACATAAAAATTCTTATCAACTATCAATGTCGGATTTTCTACTTTTACGTTTTCTGCCTGCCATTCAGTTGTGGGTTTTAACCAGGTTTCAACACCGTTTAAATTTACTTTTAAAGGCAAATCAAATTTATTCACAGCATTAATCCAGTGATAAACCAATTTTTGATCCTTAAAATAATATTCAAAAGTAGGCACCTGAGCTGTTCTTAGATATTGATTAAAAACAGTACTAAAATCAATTCCCGATTGCGTACTTATATAATCTTCAATTTGTTTTGTCGTCACCGTTTGGTGGTAAAAAGTGCTGTTTAAGCCTCTTAAAATCGATTTCCATTTTACATCATCATTGATAACCTGACGAATTGTATGAATCATATTGGCTCCTTTCGGATACATATCGCCAGAGCCTTCAACGTTTACATCATAATGTCCAATAATGGGTTTCTGATTCTTAATCATTTTTCTTATTCCTCTAATATATTCATTAGCAGCTTCTTTTCCATAATAATATTCAACAAAAAGTGCTTCTGAGTAAGTTGTAAAACTTTCGTGAATCCACATGTCGGCAATATCTTTATATGTGATATTATTGGCAAACCACTCATGCCCCGATTCGTGAATAATGATATAATCGTACTTTAAGCCCCAGCCTGTTCCGCTGATATCGTGGCCGTTATGTCCATTTTTAAAGTTGTTTCCATATGTTACACTACTTTGGTGTTCCATCCCTAAATAAGGCGCTTCAACCAATTTATAACTGTCTTCGTAGAACGGATAAGGTCCGAACCAGCTTTCAAAGGCTTTAAGCATTCTTGGCGCGTCTTTAAATTGTTCTTTGGCTACAGCCAAATTATCTCTCAAAACATAATAACTACAATCTAAATCGCCTTTTTCTCCCTTGTACTTTTCTGAGAAGTTAACGTAATCTCCAATATTGATGTTTACGCCATAATTGTTAATTGGGTTCGAGATATACCAATTGAAAGTTTTTGTACCGTCTTTTTGTTTTTTAACGCTTTGCAATCTTCCGTTTGAAACATCAGTCAGATCTCCGGGAACATTCACGCTAATCAACATATTTTCAACTTCGTCGTACATATGATCTTTGTTTGGCCACCAAATACTCGCGCCTATTCCCTGACATGTTGAGGCTATAAAATCTTTACCGTTTTTGTCTTTTTTCCATGTAATTCCTCCATCCCACGGCGGGCGAACGGCTTCTTTGGGTTTTCCTCCAAAAGAAATTACAATTTCTTTTGTTTCACCCACTTTTTGAGCTGAAGCTAATTCTATAAAAAATACATTGCCGTTTCTTTCAAATTTCAATTCTTTTCCGTCCTGTGTTACTTTGTAAATTTGCATAGGTTCCTGCAAATCGATTTGCATTTTATTATATTCCGTTAACACAGTATAACGTACAGTGTTTGAACCTGAAATAGTTCTATCTGCCGGATTTACCTTTATATCAAGATGATAGTATTTTAGATCCCACCAGGATCTTTCTTTTGTAATGCTTCCACGAAGAGAATCCTGATGTGTAAAAACGGTTTCAGACTTTTTTAAGAGTCCTTGTGCATTGGCAGAAAAACCAATTAAAAAAGCAATAAAAATGACGCTAAAGTATTTATTCATTATTTAAAAAATTTGGTAAATTGGGGAACAAAAAAGTATTGGTCTTCAACAAAAATAAGCATTCGAATCAATTTTTTAATAGTTTTGCATTTAATCTTGAGAAAAACTAAATACTAAATTTTAGTTGTAATTTGCGCAATCAAAATCGTGCAAGCCTATGAAAATTACTAAAATCGGATTATTCTTTTTGTTGCTGTTTTCTCTTAAAAACTATTCTCAAAATATTCCCGTTTATAAAACAACCGAAACAATTATCATTGACGGAGATTTAAGTGACTGGAAAACAACTTTTTTAGGTCCGTTTGTAATTCATAATTCCGGCGAAAAAGGCACTCAAAAAACTTTTGTTTCACTTTCGTGGAATGACAAAAACCTCTATATAGCCTATCGTTCTGAAGATTCGAAAATAGTTGGAACTTTGCAAATGAAAGATTCTAAAATATATGAAACAGATGATCTGGTAGAAATTTTTCTGGATCCCGACGGAGACGGGAAAAATTATCTGGAAATTGGTGTAAATGCCTTTTCGGCAAATTATGACATGCTGATTAAATGCCCTTCGTCAACTTGCGGCGGATGGAACGCTTCAATGACTTTTGATATTGCAGAAATAGAAACCATAAGCAAAACTACTGAGGAAGGTTTTTGTACCGAAATCAAGATTCCGTTTTCGAGTCTGGAAAAGATCAAAAATGGCCATTTTATAAATCCAAAGGCAGGCACAAAATGGAGGGGAAATACTTTTAGAATCGATTACGGTGACACAACCGAATATCTTGCATTACAACAATATAAGAGTTTAAAGTTCGGATTTCATCAACCTCAGGAATTTGCAGTTTTTGAATTTGTTGAGTGATGTTCATTCGCTTTAATTTATTTCAGGTTTCATGTTCTGCACGACAACCTTAAACGTGAAACCTGAAACTTTAAATAAATACTTTACTTCTGACGTTTCTTCAAAACATCGACAACATCATTTAGCTGAAAACCTTTGGCCTGCAGTAAAATCAAATAGTGAAATAATAAATCAGCGCTTTCGCTAAGGAATAAATCGTCGTTGTCATCTTTTGCTTCAATTACAACTTCAACTGCTTCCTCTCCTACTTTTTGAGCAATTTTATTAATTCCTTTTTCAAATAATGAAGCCACGTAACTTTTCTCAGAGTCCGCGTTTTCTCTTCTAATTTTGATTGTATTTTCCAGCTCAGAAATAAAACCATAGTTTTTTTTATTTTCTTCCTGCCAGCAGGTATCTGCACCTGTGTGACACGTTGGTCCAACTGGTTTTGCCTGAATTAAAAGTGTATCGCCATCGCAGTCATTTTTTATATCTACCAAATTCAAAAAGTTACCGCTCTCCTCGCCTTTTGTCCAAAGTCTTTGTTTTGAGCGGCTAAAGAAAGTTACTTTTTGCGTTTCTATTGTTTTTTGAAGCGATTCTTCGTTCATATAACCCAGCATTAAAACATTTTTTGTTTCAGCATCCTGAATTATTGCCGGAATTAATCCGTGTGAGCTTTTTATATCTATGTTCATATTTTTAGTCTAAAGTTGTAAAGTCAAAAGTATTAAAGTCAAAACTATATTCTGACTTCTATATTGTTATTTTTTAATTCCTGTTTCAAGGTTTTTATCTCGATCTCTTTGAAGTGAAAAACGCTCGCTGCCAAAGCCGCATCTGCCTTTCCAACTTTGAAAGAATCTACAAAATGTTGAATGTTTCCGGCACCTCCTGAAGCAATAATTGGAATATTTATTAGAGTTGATAATTTGGACAGAGCCTCATTTGCAAAACCATTTTTAGTTCCGTCATTGTCCATAGAAGTAAAAAGAATTTCTCCTGCACCGCGTTCTGCCACTTCTACAGCCCAATCAAATAAGTTGAGTTCTGTTGGAACTTTTCCGCCAACCAAATGGACAATCCATTGTCCGTCAATTTGCTTAGCATCAATAGCAACTACAACACACTGACTTCCAAATTTTTGAGCCAAATCATTGATCAATTGTGGATTTTTTACTGCCGATGAATTAATAGAAACTTTATCTGCACCATTATTGAGCAGGATTTCAACATCTTCAACAGACGAAATTCCGCCGCCCACCGTAAACGGAATATTGATTTTTTCCGCAACGCTTCGCACCATATTGACCAACGTTTTTCGACGCTCCTCAGTAGCCGAAATATCCAGAAAAACCAATTCATCTGCACCTTCTGCCGAATAAATCGCTGCTAATTCAACAGGATCTCCTGCATCTCGCAAGTCTACGAAATTAACCCCTTTTACAGTTCTTCCGTTTTTTATATCCAAACATGGAATGATTCTTTTTGCTAACATTTTTTTTTGTTTCACAGAGATTCATGAAAATTTCAAAGAGATTCACAAAGAATTTTTAGCAGATCTTTGTTTTTTACTTTTTACGTTTTTATGAAATACTCTAATTTTATTTATTCAAATACCGGACGCATAAACGTTCTTTCATAACTAATAATACATCTTGTATCTTCGGCGATTTTAAAAGCTTCTACACACTCTTTATCCTCTTTTGAAAACATTTTTTGCCTATAAATTTCATAATCAGCAAAACTCGGAAAAGAAAATAACGCGTACGCAATATTATTTGCTCCTTCTGATGGCATAAAATAGCCATGATGCAGACCTCCTAAACGATTCACAATTTTAATCCATCGCTTGCTGTAGTCTTCAAAAGCTTCTAATTGATAAGGATCTATGATGTATTTTAAGTGGCAGGTTATCATAATTTCATTTTTAAATCATGTAATTTCTAATTGTGTTTCACAAGTTTCGCTAAGATTTTAAAGAGATCACAAAGTTTTTTTTTGCGAATCTTTGTTTTCCTTGTGCAACTTTGCGAAATAATCTATTTATTTAAAATATAGTTTTCTAATTGTTTTAAAGTAATTCTGCCTTCGTAAATCGCTTTACCAATAATTGTTCCTTCACATCCTAATTCTGCTAATTTTGGCAATTCATCAAAAGTTGAAATTCCACCTGAAGCAATTAGTTTTATACCTTTGGCTTCTGCCAAAATCTTACTATACAAATCAAAACTTGGTCCCTCAAGCATTCCGTCTTTTGCAATATCCGTACAGATAACATATTGAATTCCTTTTACTTGATAATCATTAATAAACGGAATTAAATCTTCATTTGAATCTTCCAGCCAACCCGAAATAGCAACTTTTTCATCTTTTGCATCAGCACCTAAAATAATCTTATTTGATCCGTATTCTGAAATCCATTTTTCGAAAATTGCTCTGTTTTTTACAGCAATACTTCCGCCGGTAATTTGGTTTGCACCACTTTCAAAAGCAATTTTCAGATCTTCATCAGACTTTAAACCACCGCCAAAATCAATTTTTAAACCCGTCTGCGTTGCAATTTGCTCTAATATTTTATAATTGACAATTTTACTTGATTTTGCACCGTCTAAATCTACTAAATGTAAATATTCTATTCCATGTGCCTCGAATGATTTCGCAACTTCTAGCGGATTTTCATTGTAAATGATCTTCGTATCGTAATCGCCTTTTGACAAGCGAACACATTTTCCGTCGATGATATCTATGGCGGGTATTATTCTCATTGTTTAAGTCTTAAAGTTGAAAGTCTAAAGTCATAAGGTCCTTAGATTGTTTTATATTTTTAAAAAATTCTCTAATATTTTCTCTCCCACCGCCCCACTTTTCTCAGGGTGAAACTGAGTTCCGTAAAAATTATTTTTTTGTAAAGCCGATGCGTATTCTAATTCATAATCCGTAGTAGCAATGGCTTCATCGCAATTTGGCGCGTAAAAACTGTGTACTAAATACATGAATTCATTTTCTGGAATCCCTTTAAACAAATCCGATTTTAAATTATAAATCTTATTCCAACCCATTTGAGGCACTTTTACTTTTGAAGTAAATTTTATAACGTCAGCATCAAAAATTCCTAAACCTTTTGTATTTCCTTCCTCAGACGAATTGCACATCAATTGCATACCAAGACAAATACCCAAAACTGGCTGTTTCAAAGTCGGAATCAAACTATCTAAACCGCTTTCACGAAGTTTAGCCATGGCCGAACTCGCCTCGCCAACACCCGGAAAAATTACTTTATCTGCCGATTGAATTTCTTCGGGGTTATTACTCAAAACTGCCCTAAAACCAAGTCTTTCAATAGCAAACATAATGCTTTGAATATTTCCTGCTCCGTAATTTATGATTACTATTTTCATTTTATCTAGTCTTAAAATCCAAAGTCTACAGTCTTAAAGTCGTTTTCTAACATCCATAATTTATGAATCTTTGACTTTATGACTTTCAACTTTTGACTTATTTAAAGCATTCCTTTCGTCGAAGGCAAAATCATTTTTTCTGTATCTCTTTTCACCGCTACTTTTATGGCTTTTGCAAAAGCTTTAAAAATCGCTTCAATTTTATGGTGTTCGTTAGTTCCTTCGGCTTTGATGTTGATGTTCGCTTTTGCACCGTCAGAAAATGATTTAAAGAAATGATAAAACATTTCGGTTGGCATTTTACCCACCATTTCGCGTTTAAATTCCGTTTCCCAAACGAGCCAGTTTCTTCCGCCAAAATCAATCGCGACCTGCGCTAAACAATCGTCCATTGGCAAGCAAAAACCGTAACGTTCGATTCCTAATTTATTTCCTAACGCCTTTGCAAAAACTTCGCCCAAAGCAATGGCGGTATCTTCAATAGTGTGGTGTTCATCAACTTCAAGATCACCTTTTACCAGAATCTCTAAATCCATTTGGCCGTGACGCGAAATTTGATCTAACATATGATCAAAAAATGCAATTCCGGTTTCAATTTTACTTTTTCCGGTTCCGTCCAGATTTAGGTCAATAAAAATGTCTGTTTCATTGGTTTTACGTGTAATTGAAGCCGAACGTGCTTCCAATTTTAAAAACTCGTAAATGGTCTTCCAACTTGTTGTCTGCAAAATAATAGTACTGTCCAGTTCTTCACGTTTTAACGAAATTTCAGTGCTTCCAATTCCGTCAGTCATATTCATGAAAATCGCTTTTGCTCCAAGATTTTTGGCCAATTCTACATCCGTTAGACGATCACCTAAAACAAAAGAATTCGACAAATCGTATTGCGGATTATCGAGATATTTTGTTAACATTCCGGTTCTTGGCTTTCTTGTTGGCGCATTATCCGCAGGAAAAGAACGGTCTACATATATTTCATCAAATACAACCCCTTCGTTTTCAAAGGCTTTTAAAACAAAATTTTGCGTTGGCCAAAATGTATCTTCCGGAAAACTATCCGTTCCTAAACCATCCTGATTCGTAACCATCGCCAATTCATAATCTAATTCCTTGGCAATTTTAGCCAAATATTGAAAAGCATTCGGATAAAATTCTAATTTATCTAAACTATCCAGTTGTAAATTTTCTGGTTCTAAAACAATCGTTCCGTCACGATCGATAAAAAGTACTTTTTTCATATTTTTATTTTTTGAGAATAAAGAAAAAAGAGTAACAAAATAGACTTTTAATTCTATCCAAAAAAAGCTCGTTTATTTTTTCTTTCTTTCTTCTTTTCTCTATATTCTTTGTTCTTTTCTCTATATTCTGTCTTCTATTTCAATAACTTCAATTCTTTAATTAAAACTGCATTTTCTTCTGGAATCCCAATTGTGAAACGAAGGCAATTTTCGCATAAAGGCTGAGTTGTTCTGTTACGAATTACAATTCCTTTTGCAATTAATTCATCGTATCTTTTATTCGCATTATCTACTTTTACAAGAACAAAATTAGCTTCTGTTGGATAAACTTTCTCTACAAAATTAACTTCAAGCAAAACTTTAAGTAGTTCTTCTCTTTGTTCAATAATACAAGTTATTTCCTGTTTTATTTTATCAGAATCTTTTAAACGTTCTATTGCTCTTTGCTGCGTTAATTCATTAACGTTATACGGAGGTTTGATTTTGTTTAAAACAGAAATCACCGCCTCAGAAGCATAACAAATCCCCAAACGAATTCCCGCCAAACCGTATGCTTTAGATAAAGTTTGCGTAATCACTAAATTTGGGTATTCATCAATTTCTATGAGCCAGCTTTCCTTTTTGGAAAAATCAATATAAGCTTCATCAATTACGATCAAACCTTTAAAATTATTAAGTAATGTAACCACACTTTCATCCGAAAAAGAATTTCCGGTTGGGTTGTTTGGCGAACATAAAAAGATAATTTTTGTATTATCATCAACAGCTTCTAAAATCTCATCTATTTGAGGCTGAAAATTATTTGAAAGTAAAACTTCCCTGTTTTCGACAGCATTTATATTGGCCAAAACGCTGTACATTCCGTAAGTTGGCGGCAATGAAATAATATTATCAATTTTCGGTTCGCAGAAAGCCCTAAAAAGTAGATCTAAAACTTCATCACTTCCATTTCCTAATAAAATCTGACTTGGTTTTACATTATTATTCTTAGCCAAAATCGCTTTAACCGAATTCTGCTGCGGATCCGGATAACGATTTACACCATTTTGAAACGGATTTTCATTGGCATCCAAAAAAATCATTTTTGCGGTATCAAAATCTTCAAATTCATCACGCGCTGATGAATAAGGTTTTAATGTTTTTACGTTTTCACGTGTTATAGTGTTTATATTGAATTCCATTTTTTTATTTTTAAGGAGAAGAAAGATTCAAGAGGCAAGAATATAGACTAAAATCTAATCCTTTTAACTTTCATCTAACATCTTGCTTCTTGCTTATTGCTTCTTTATTCTATTTTCTGTTTTCTATTTTCTTTACTCTATACTCTTCAATCTCAAAGTTACAGCATTTTTATGCGCTTGCAAACCTTCGGCTTCGGCCATAATTTCAATCGCTTTTCCTATATTTTGAATCCCTTTTTCTGTTATTTTTTGGAAAGTCATTGATTTCATAAAACTATCCAGATTTACTCCACTGTAATTTTTTGCATATCCGTTAGTTGGCAAGGTATGATTTGTTCCTGATGCATAATCTCCTGCACTTTCAGGCGTATAGTTCCCAATAAAAACCGAACCTGCATTTATGATTCCATTACAATAAAAATCATCAAATTCTGAACAGATTATAAAGTGTTCCGGTCCGTATTCGTTGATTAGGTCTAAAGCAATCTGATCATTTTCTACATAAATTAGTTTTGAATTTTCAATTGCTTTTTTTGCAATTTCTTTTCTTGGAAGTTCTTCAATTTGCGTTTGAATTTCTTTTTCAACAGCATCAATTAATTTCTTTGAAGTCGAAACTAAAATTACCTGACTGTCTGTTCCATGCTCCGCCTGAGATAATAAATCGGATGCTACAAATGCAGGAACGGCCGTTTCATCAGCCACCACTAATAATTCTGATGGCCCGGCAGGCATGTCGATTGCAACACCAAATTGTGTTGCCAATTGTTTTGCAACGGTTACAAATTGATTTCCTGGTCCGAAGATTTTATAAACTTTCGGGATCGATTGCGTTCCAAAAGTCATTCCGGCAATTGCCTGAATTCCGCCTACTTTTAGTATTTTGGTTACGCCGCACAAGTTTGCTGCGTATAAAATAGCAGGATTTATTTTTCCGTTTTTATCCGGAGGTGAGCATAAAACTATTTGTTTAGAACCTGCAATTTCTGCGGGTACTGCAAGCATTAAAACCGTTGAAAACAAAGGTGCTGTTCCGCCCGGAATATATAATCCTATTTTTTGAATTGGTCTTTTTTCCTGCCAGCAATTTACGCCTTCAATAGTTTCAATTTCAATTCTTTCTGTTTTTTGAGCTTTGTGAAACTTATAAATATTATCTTTTGCTAACTGAATCGCTTCTTTTAAGTCGTTTGAAATTAAGTTAACGGCTTCCTGAATTTCTGCAGTAGTGACTTCGTAATTTTCTAATGCAATTCCGTCGAAGATTGAGGTGTATTTCGCAACCGCTTCATCGCCTTTTTTCTGTACTTCCTTAAAAATCTCTTTTACCGTAACTTCAATATCATCGATAGTTTTGGTTGGTCTTTTTAATATTTCTGACCAGGTTTCTGGCTTTGGATTATCTATTTTAATCATTATTTTTTGCTTTATGCTATAAGCTGTAGGCTTTAAGCTTTTTTTTAACTTTGTGTTTTTGGCGTAAAGCTTAAGCTTATTGCCTAAAGCGCGCAAAGCGCATTAAAGAACCATTTTCTCAATTGGGCAAACTAAAATTCCTTCGGCTCCGGCTTCTTTTAGTTTGTCTATTACATCCCAAAAGGTGTCTTTGTCTATTACAGAGTGAACACTGCTCCAGCCTTCCTGCGCAAGCGGCAAAACGGTTAAACTTCTTAAAACAGGAAGGATCTTTCCAATTTCATCGATTTTATCGTTTGGAACGTTCATTAAAATATATTTGGAATTTCTTGCTCTTAAAACCGATTGAATTCTGAATTTTAGAGTATCAATATGTTTTTGAATTTCAGGAGAAACTTTTGGCGAAACCGCTAAAACTGCTTCGCTTTTCAGTATTATTTCGACCTCTCTTAAATTATTTTTGAATAAAGTGCTTCCGCTTGAAACAATATCTACAATAGCATCTGCAAGGCCAATGTTTGGTGCAATTTCTACAGATCCTGAAATTTGGTGAATGTCAACTTTTAATCCAAATGAATCAAAATATTCGTTAACAGTATTTGGATATGAAGTCGCAATTCGTAAACCTGATAAATCCTGAATCGAATTGTATTCGAAAGTTTTTGGAACAGCCACAGAAACCTTGCATTTTGAAAATCCAAGTTTTTGAATTACTTCGATGTGTTTTCCTTTTTCTACTAATAGATTATCACCTACGATGGCTAAATCTACTACTCCATCAATTAGATACTGAGGAATATCTGAATTTCTTAAATATAAAACTTCTAAAGGAAAATTAGAAGCTTCGGCTTTTAACTGGTCGTTTCCGTTGTTGATCGAGATGCCGCAGTCTTTTAGGATCTGAATGCTGTCTTCGTTTAAACGACCTGATTTTTGAATTGCAATTTTTAAAGTACTCATTTTTTAGTTTTTGTTGAATTAATAGTCTGAGTACAAAGAGTTGGAAATAAAAAAACCCGTTTGATGTACTCAAACGGGTTTTAAAATATGATGATTTACATGCATACCATTAACACATCGCCTGAGAGCAATAATGAAAATGATGATGATGTAATTGAATAGAAATCATGACTTGTTTATTTTTTATTCTTTTATTCGATTGCAAATATAGTAGTTAATTTCATAAAAGCGCTATTTTTAATTTAACTTAATGATAGTTTATTGTTAAAAAAGCTCGTGGTCATTATTTTCATTAGATTTTTTTCAATTACTTCAATAATTTGACTTAGAAGCTCTTGGCAATATATTCAATTGATTTTTAAATATTTAACCGCAAAAACTTGCAAGGATTTTACGCTAAGTTAGCAAAAAAAATAAAGTAAATTAATTACGAACTTTGGTCGGGTTTTTAATGTGAATTTTTCTCTATGATGATGACAAAAAATCGAAAAAGGCTCAAATTCAATTGAATTTGAGCCTTTTTCTAAATCGCATTCAACTTGCAACCTGAAACTTGAAACTAAAAAACTTTCTAATCATTCTGATTCTGCATTCCAAATAAATCTCCGTTTTGAAACATTTTTAAATCGTCTTTCAAATTCTGGTTGTTTCTTTGTGTAACTGCTGGTGCATCTAAATTGCTTAAATCAGGCTGTCCGGCGTTTACCCATGCTGTGAACCAAAAACTTGCAGTTGCTGTAATGGCTTTTTTCATTTGATTTTCAACCATTCCGTTTAATTCTTTGTGCAGTTTCTTAGCATATTCATCAGAGAAAACAGCTGAGTTGTATTTGCTTTTTAGCACTTTTCCATCAGCATCCATTTTAAAAACCTGATTTTCCGGAGTTGAAGTTCTTAGTTTTTTGTCAATATCTAATAAAGGCTGAGCCAAACTGTGTGTATCGTTAATCATATCCCAGGTTGCTTTATGAACATCTTCATAATAATGCGCCTGTGGAACATTTAACTTGTAGTTTTTAGCAAATAATTCAGGTAATTTGCTTTCCCAAAGTGAATGAATTCCTTTTTGGTCGCTCAATTGTCCGTCATGATTTGCAGAAGTATGCAAAGGCATGTGCGCATCGCCTATATAATGTCCTAAATCTGCAGCAAGAAATAAAATTTCTGCTCTGTTTTTATCTTTAAAAGCTTTGGTTAATTTCACCATTACATCTTCAATATACCAAGGTAAAATTCCGTTGTCGTTTAGAAATTTAGCATCATATTTGGTTTTCGCTTCTTCTAAGGTTTGTGGCCAGCTTTCAGCAGGACCAAAATTTTCCATGTCAAAATAATGTCTTGGATTTTCATCTTTGTAATTTAAGGCATATTTACGAATGTCCGGAACTGAGGCTTCCTGTGTGATAAAATCAATATGATTATAAAAAAATACCTGTAATGGATGAGGCAAAGCCATTACTGCTGCTTTGTTAATACGTTCGTGGCCAACGATTCCCCATGATAATGTCAAAAATCCAATTGCTAACGCGAATAATGCGATTAGTTTCGATTTCATTTTAAAGTTTTTCATTTGTAAATTTGTTTGAGGGGCAAATTTATCTCATTTAAATATAATTCAAAAGAATACTAACAAATAATGTGTTAATTTAAAATTATTTAATTTTTGAAGACTATAACTGATATAAGTTCATTTAACGGTTACTTTAAATTTTATTCATTAGTTTATCTTAATTTTGCTAAAAATTATAATATATGCGCCTAATTCGTTTGAGTTTTCTTTTTTTAATGTTTACTTCAATTTGTACTTCACAAGATATTGTACAATTAAAAAATGTTAGTGATACCATTTTAAATACTAAAAGAACATTGTCAATATCAGATCCTTTGGATGCTGAGACAACAATTCAAAAACTGTTTCCCGGAAAATTATATAAACTTTCTGATCACAATACTTTTTTAAGCTGGAAATGCAAAAACTGTAAACCGACGACATATATTGACGTTAATGGTGAAGAGGCTGATCCCGTATTTCCTTATGAAAAGGGTGTTGCAACCCGACTTTTATCCAATATTGATTATACGGATTCTAAAGGGAATGACTTTAAATTATTGTTTTTTAATCATTCTGTTTATGATGAAGATGGCTTACAAACCAGCCGATTTACCGGTGGACTTTTAGGCGTTGCCAAATTTGCAAAAAAAGATAATCTATGGGAGATGAGATCTTTTCAGCCCGCTGTTGCTGCATTTGGTGCTTTTGCGCAGTCGCCAACACCGAAACTTTTAGAAATTGGAGAAGATCAATATGCTTTTACATTATTGCATGTAAATGGCGGTGGCGGCGGTCCTTTTGAGGGAACTTTGTACCTTGTTGTAGGTTTGGATGGAAAATACCAGCCTATTATGGAAGCTGTGCAATATCAACTTACGAATGTCGAAAATATTGATTGGTCAAGTTCATACAAAGTGGTAAATGATAATAATAAAAAATATTTCAGAGATATTATTATCACTACAAATGGTACTTATCACAAACCGAAAGCTAATGATGAATTTGAAGTAAGTCTGCCTGAAGAAGTTACGCAAATGGCAAAGACAAAAAAGCAGTTCAACTTTAGTATAATAAAACGATATACTTTTACTAAAAAACATTACACTGCAATGGACAAGGCTGTTGTTAAGTTTTCAAATGTAAAATAATAACTAATTAGCTGTTTAATTTAAATACAGAATTGCCAACAAACTTAAACCTGCAATAAAAATCCATAAAGTTATTCCCTGAAACAAAGGCTTTACTCCTACTGATTTTAAGACTTGTACGTTTAAAGTCGCACCAATTAGAAACAAAGTTATGGTTAAACCAATTTTGGCAAATCCAACAATTTGTTGTGCAACATTAGCTACGGCAGGTACATAGGTATTGACGAGCATTGCCAATATAAATAAACCAATAAAGTAAGGAATCTTGATTTTAGTTTTAGCATTCTTGGAATTCTTATTGAAAATTACGGCTGTTAAAAGTGATATTGGAATTATCCATAATGCTCTGGCTAGTTTTACGGTTGTTGCAATTTGCAAAGCTTCGCCACCGTATTTATTTGCCGCACCAACCACAGAACTTGTATCGTGAATTGCTATGGCACACCACAAGCCAAATTCTTTTTGAGATAAATCAAGCTGATGACCAATAAACGGGAAAACAAATAAAGCAATTGAATTCAGAATAAAAATTACACCTAAAGCGATTGATGTCTGATTTTCATTTGATTTAATTACGGGAGAAATCGCCGCAATGGCACTTCCACCACAAATTGCGGTTCCGCATGAAATTAAATGAGACGTTTTCTTATCTGTTTTTAACCATTTTCCCAAAAGATATCCGAAGGTTAAAGTGCTTAAAATAGAAAAGATAGTCAGTAAAAACCCTTCTTTACCTGCTGAGAATGCAGATGCAGCATTCATTCCGAAACCTAAACCTACTACTGAAAACTGCAATAAATAATTAATTGCTTTATGATTGAATGCGATAAACGGATTTCCAAAAACATTTACAATCAAAACACCCAACAATAAAGCAATTGCCGGAGAGATAATCGAAAACAAACACAAAATAATTACCCCGGCAAAAACGGCTTGCTGAATATAAATATTTACTTCTAGTAGGTGTTTCGTTATATATTGTTTTGTTTTCAAAATAAGGTACTTGATATTTTACCTTACAAAGATCTGCTGTTTATATTGAAAATGCCAATCGTAAAATGCAATCGGTTATAACTTGAGGTTATAGTAAGAAGAAATGTTTTGTATAAACAATTCAGATAAAGGATCTGATTTTCCAAGTAAAGTGATTACGTAAAAATATCTTTCAATACTTAAATTTTCGACATCCAAAACTATTAATTCATTATTTTTTAACTCTTTATCAACCGCGTGTATTGACATAAATGCAAAACAGTCAGAATTTAAAAGATAAGACTTGATGCTCTCTGTACTTCCTAATTGCATTTCGATTTGCAAATTAGCTATCTTAAAATCAGCTTGTTTTAAAGCAAATTCTATAACCTCAAGTGTTCCGGAACCACGTTCACGAGTTATAAATTTCATTGTTTTTAAATCTTCAACCGTAATTTCGTTTTGTTTTACCAAAGGATTTTTACTGCTGCTGACTAAAACCAATTCGTCTTTTAAAAACGGAATATAACGTATGGATTGATTTTTAGATTGTCCTTCAACAATGCCAATTTCGATTTCTTTGCTAATTAAGGCATTTTCGATTTGTTCTGTGTTTCCGTTTAGCAAATTGACTTTTATATCTTGCTGTTTTTGATGGAACTGTGCTAAAACGGGAGAAATTATATATTGTGAAATGGTTGTGCTTGCTCCTAATCGCAATAATCCCTGACGTTCGCTGCTAAATGAACTCATATCAAAATCGATTTTACGATAAACTTCGAAAATACTTTTGGCATGTTTTAGCAGAATTTCTCCGGCTGGAGTTAACGCTATTTTAGAACCGTTTCGTTCAAAAAGTTTGATTTTATAGGTTTCTTCTAGTTCCTGAATGTGTTTTGAAACTGCCGGCTGTGTAATATACAATTCTGTTGCCGCTTTAGTAAAGTTAAGGCGAAGCGCAACGGTGTAGAAAACTTTTAAACGGAAGTCCATATTTTATTATTAAAGTGAAACACAAATTACACGAATTTATTTAATTGTGTATTCGTACCGCAGAGATTTACCGAGGTTTTGCAAATTTACACTAGGATTAATTTAATCTTAACTAATTACTGCGATTAATTTGAGAACTCAAAGTTTATCCTCATAAATACATTCGAATAATTAGCGAAATTATTGGCAAAAACTACAATAATCCATTGTACTTTCTAACAAACCATTCTGTAGTCAGTAACACCGTAATCAAAATCAACAACCAAACCCAATCAATAAGCGGGGTTTTTGTTGATACATTTTTTTCTATTGATTTGTAATCTTGGTTTTCAATTAAAGTTTTAATCAAATCGTCGACCTGATTTTGAAAAAATGCTTTTCCATTGGTTTGTAACGCTAATTGTTTCAGTTTTACAACATCAGGATTTACAAATTGTTTTTCGATATCAAAATCTAAAATCTCAAAATGACTTGAATAAGCGTTATTTGAATTTAATTCTTTTACTGTAAAATTATATTTACCAGCTTGCAAACCATCCAGATTTGCAGAGAAAGAATTGTTTCCTTTTAGTAAATCGTAGTTTTTGGTTTGTTTGGTTTCGGCATTTGTAACGGTGATTGTTAATCTTGCTTTTTCGTCGAACTCGTAATTTTTGTTGAAATATTGCGCGTTGATTACAATAGCCTCTCCTGAATTATAAAAGCTTTCGTGCGTTACCACTAATGATTTTCTGGAAGTTGATGTTGCCAAAAACTGAATGATCTTGTCGATAAAAACATCATATTTATCAAACGACTGATTGTCAATATGACTTTGCAAACGCCATTTCCAGCTGTTTTCTCCCAAAAGAAATGCCGTACGCTTTCCTTGATTTTCGGCGAAAGCCAACAAAGGAGCATTTGTAGCAACGTTTCTGATTTTAGACGAAAGTA
>Ga0247806_10000289_pt1 | contig 34282 bp, 32 predicted proteins | sample UWRJL059202B1_FD_179935 | JGI IMG/M metagenome (GOLD analysis project Ga0247806, IMG submission 179935) | Plant litter microbial communities from Arlington Agricultural Research Station in Wisconsin, United States - UWRJ-L059-202B-1 | ecosystem: Environmental > Terrestrial > Plant litter >... | reverse complement strand
TTTACATTCTTAAAGTATTTGGTCGTTGCCATAGCGGCAAAATTGCGCACTACCGGATCCTGGTAATCTACCGCATCAATAATCAAACCCTTATTAGGAAAAGGTAATAGCTTTGATATAATGATGTCCTGCGGGTTAGGATCATCGGCCATGGTATATACCATAGAACGGTAATCTTCGAACACGGCATTAAAACCGTATTTACCAAAAACTGACCCAAATACAAGCACCACTAAATAGATAGCGATACAAATAATGAGTACCGTTTTAAGCAGCCTTAATACAAGCTGAATGGCAGTAACAAGCGTTACAAATATCAATATCCTGTCTATGTGGAAAGGCCATTCCGGATCTACCAGATTTTGGTGTAATATGATAAATAACGGAATGGCAATAAGTATGTTAAGTACAAAAATGATAATAGAATCCCAGGGCTTCTTTACCTTGAGCCTTTGTTTTAATTTCTGTATTTGAGAGAAATTGGATTTTACCATCATGCATGTGCAGGCAGTTATCCCGCAACAGTTTCAAAAGCAATCTTTTTGTCTATAATTTCCATGTTTAGTAACTGGCTTTGTAAAGTATCAAACGTTTTTTTGTCCAGTTTCTTTTGCGACCACTGGGTTAAATCTAACCATTCATCAATATCTTCTACTTTTTGCCCATAACGTTCTGCAAGAGTCCTGTCTATACTCGGTATTTCCTTAAACTCTTCGGTAGTCTGGTTAATTATATCCAAAACTGTTCCAATAGCATCTGCATTATTTTTTAAAACTTCACTGCGTACTGCAATTACAAAACTTGGCCATGGAGTAGGGCAATCGGCTACGCGCCTAAAGATACCTTTATCTACAATGGGCTTTGTCATAAAGCGTTCCCACATAAAATAATCAGCAGTACCGTTAGTAAGTGCTTGTACAGCACCATCAAGCGTATTTATAGTTTCAAACTGAAGTGCTTTTGTATCCCATCCCTGGTTTTGTGCATTTACATAAGCCATAAGGTGCGACCCTGAGCCATATCTGCTAATGGCTACTTTACCATCTTTAAGATCGGTCAGTTTATTAAAATTAGATTTTGCTCCTACATGTATTCCCCATATTAGTGGCGATTGTACGTAAACCTGAACAATTTTAGAGTCATTACCGGCAACAATATCTTTAACAATACCTTCGGTAAGTATTACGGCAATATCAGTCTCGCCATCGCGAAGCATTTGGCACAATTTACCTGTACCTTCAGGAACATCTGTCCATTGTAAATCGACTCCGGCATCTTCAAATTCTCCATTTTCTATGCAAAGGTGCCATGGCAGGTTAAAATGTTCTGGAACGCCGGCTATTTTTAATGATTTCATGTGTAGTATTTATAATCGATAAAGGTAATAAGAGAAATTCAATAAGTAAACCTTTTGTGCCTATATAAAAATATGCAGTTAGAAAAATATCTGCGATGCAGTAAGCTTATTTAAATTAGTAATTTTAGAAAAAAAAATTATTTAACCAATTTATCAAGTGTGTACTCAATAAGTTTATTTACAGCAGCATAAGGGTCGGCACTAAAAGTACCGGTTGCACGGTTGGCAATAATTGCATTTAGCGAAAGCGCATTGTGGCCAAGCAATGCCGAAAGGCCGTAAATGGCAGCAGTTTCCATCTCAAGATTAGTAATGCGGTTGCCGTTAAAATTAAAGATATCCAGTTTAGTGTTCAGTTCAGGATCTTGGACAGCAAGACGCAACACACGCCCCTGCGGGCCATAAAAACCTCCTGCGGTAGCAGTTATACCTTTGTGAATGTAATCGGTTTCAATTAGCTTTTCAAGTTTTTCGCTACAGCGCACTACATAAGGTTTTCCTTTACGGATGTCCCATTTGGTGTGGTTTAAAAAAGCTTCTTCCATAGCATAGTCAGAAACTTCATCGATCAGGTAGGAGCGTAGCATATTATCTAAACCCAAACCGTATTGCGACAATACAAAGCTATCTACAGGAATATCTTCCTGCAAAGACCCTGATGTGCCAATGCGGATAATATTAAGCGAGGTAAGCTGTTTTTTAGGCTCTCTGGTTTTAAGGTCAATATTTACAAGCGCATCCAGCTCGTTAATCACAATATCTATATTATCAGGGCCAATTCCGGTTGACTGTACTGTTAATCTTTTACCTTTATAAACACCTGTTTGGGTTTTAAATTCACGTTTTTGGGTCGTAAATTCAATACTGTCAAAGTGCGCCGTTATCTTTTCTACCCTGTCCTGATCGCCCACAAATATAATGTCTTGTGCAATATTTTCCGGCTTTAGGTTAAGGTGGTAAACGCTCCCGTCAGGGTTGAGTATAAGTTCAGATTGTTTAATTTCCATAAAAAATGGTATGCTCGTTTATAAATAGGATACGGCTAAAATAAAGAAAGCATCTGCGCTGTGCAAATGCTTTCTTTAATAAATTTTAATCTAAATTATCCGCCAACACGTTTTACTTTGTAGCCCTCTTTAGTAAGAAAATCCATAATTTTATCACGGAAATTTCCCTGTATAATGATCTCATTATTTTTTGCCGAACCACCCACGCCACAAAGGGTTTTAAGCTGCTTGGCAAGCGTTTTAAGGTCGTCATCGGTACCTTCAAAACCTTTTATAATGGTTGCTACTTTGCCACCACGGTTCTTTTTATCAAGGTGCGCCTCCAGTTTTTGCTGATTATTAGGCAGCGTTTCCTGAGCCTCTTCGTTAGAGCCTATTTCAAAATCTTTATTGGTGGAAAATACAAATCCGCCAAGGTCTTCGAGACTACTTATTTTTTTTGCCATTTATTTATAATGGAACGCGGATGCCGCGGATCAGGCGGATTTTCGCGAATTTTATTTGTTAATGTTTTCAAACACTTTTTTGATAAATTCAGGTTTCTTGCCGAAATTAAGCAATAGGCCGACTTCGCAATGCGTACTCCTTAAATAATTTACGATTTGATGTTCAAACTCTTCTGTAAGGTGATTACAAGCCTTAAGTTCGAGTATAATAATATCATTCACAATAATATCGGCGAAATAATCCCCAACTGCCATATCTTTGTAATATACCGTAATCTTGCGTTGAGCGTCAACTTCAAAACCTCTCGATTTTAACTCATAATTATAGCATTCTGATATACACGTTCAAGAAAGCCATAACCAAGCTCATTGTAAACATCATAGAATGCCTTTAATATTTCAGATGTCAATTCTTTATAAAGCATCTATTATAAATTATTTGAAATCTGCGTAAATCCGCCCGATCCGCGGCATCCGCGTTCAATTATTACTATCATTTTATCCGTGTGCCAAATAATTACTTTTTTATCAAACCAAGCTCCACAAGCCTTTCATATAAAAAGTCGCCGGCGGTAATATCATCATAAAGCTTAGGGTGTTCTGCATCAATACAATTTGGCAGGCAGTCCAGTTTCATTTCGCTAACGGGGTGCATAAAAAACGGTATAGAATACCGTGATGTACCCCAAAGCTCTCTTGGCGGGTTAACCACCTGGTGAATAGTACTTTTAAGCTTATTGTTTGTGTGGCGGCTAAGCATATCGCCTACATTTATAACAAGTTCATCGGGTTCAGCAATAGCATCAATCCATTCGCCATCATGGTTTTGTACCTGCAGGCCTTTGCCTTGTGCACCCATAAGTAGCGTAATAAGATTAATATCACCATGAGGGGCAGCACGTACCGCATTATCAGGTTCAGATGTTATGGGAGGGTAGTGTATAGGGCGCAGGATACTGTTGCCTTCTGCTGCATATTTATCAAAATAAAACTCGTCGAGACCAAGGTAAATGGCAAGAGCACGAAGTACATAAACCCCTGTTTTCTCAAGCATTTTATAAGCCTCTTCGCCCACTTTATTAAATTCAGGAAGTTCTTTAACTTCTACATTAGCAGGATATTCATTCTGATATTTAGAACCCTCATCAAGATACTGCCCAAAGTGCCAAAACTCCTTAAGGTCGCCCTCTTTACGGCCTTTAGCGTGCTCTTTACCAAAAGAAACATAACCGCGCTGGCCGCCAATTCCGGGAATTTCATACTGCTCCTTTACATCAACCGGAAGGCTGAAAAAGTTTTTAACCTCGGTGTACAGACTGTCTACAAGCCTGTCGTCCAGAAAATGCCCTTTAAGTGCTACAAAGCCTATGTCTTCATACGCTTTGCCGATTTCATTTACAAATTTTTGCTTGCGTTCCGGGTCACCCGAAAGGAAATCACGCAGGTCCACACTGGGAATGTTTTGCATACAGGTAGTTTATTGTTAATAACTTTTATGGCTGTAAAGCCTTGCAGTTACAAAACTAACAATAATTTTTATTTGATGGGCGGGAAGTTGTTAACAAGCCTGTATCTTATAATACTTAACAATTACTATATTGCAGCTCAAATGCAAACCTGCACTAAATGAATAATCCTATCTTTACAGTTATATTCTTATTATTGGGCACTGCAGTATTAATTATATTATTGTTTTTTACAGGTAAAGCCAGAATAAGGCGTAAACTGGGAAAAGCTCCAATAAAAAAAATAAGCGAGTTTAAAAGTGGTGAAACCGCAAAAATAAAAGGTAAAATAGAAATTATAGGCGACCCGGTAATTGCCCCGCTGTCGAAGCGTAAATGTGCTTATTATCATGTTGTTGTAGAGAAAAAAGTTTACAACGGACAAAATATTTCCTGGAAAACAATTATAGACAAAGAGTTTTCGGGCACTTTCGTAATTAAAGACGGAAGCGAATACGCCTATATTGACAGGGGAAATATAAAAAGTTATATAATACTAGACAGAAACTATAAATCCGGTTTAAGTAAAGATGCCCACCCCGTTCTTGAAGCCTATTTAAAAAGTCATGGCTATGATACAAAGGGAGTTTTCGGACTTAATAATACTTTCCGTTACAAGGAAGGTATATTAGGAAAAGGTGAGACTATAGCTGTTTTAGGAAGAGGCAAATGGAAAGACACACAGGAAGCTGGACTACCCGCACATTATAAAAATATCCTTGTTATTAGTCAGGAAAAAGGTGAATACGTTTATCTAAGCGACGATCCCGATGTAGTAGAAGGGACTATGTACTAAGAGTTTTGTCGGTTTTTGACATAGTGCACAACTCTTGTATTCTCGTAACAAATTTTTAACCAATAAAATCATTCAATAATGAAACGGTAAAGATTAAGTAACCCTGTTTCCCTTTAATAGCTTCATTTTTGGGCAAACTAATTTACTTATGAAACCAACACAACAAAGCAGGAGAAACTTTCTTAAAACAACCATGTGGGCTGCCGGGGCAATTATTATAGCTCCAAATTTTATTAGCTGTAATGATGACGATGATACACCAAGCGGTATTAATTCTTCGGGGTTTACCAATAAAAATTTTAACGAAGGCCTTGCCAGTTTCGACCCTACAAGCTCGTCTATAATAATCTGGACCCGTTATAACAGGGCTAATGCAGAGGTTATATGGGAGGTTTCTAAAACACAGGATTTTAAAACCATACTGAGGACCGGTAAAATTACTACAGAAACCGCAAGAGACCTAACAATTTCTATTGAACTTACAGAACTTGATGCCGACCAAAAGTTATATTACCGCTTTATGAATGCGCAGGACGAGGCAATTTCTGTTATTGGTGAAACTTTAACGCTTCCTGTAAACCCATCATCGGTAAAGCTCGCAGTTTGTTCATGTTCTAACTATCAGGCAGGATATTTTAATGTGTATGATGCCATGGCAACATCTAATGCAGATGTTATTGTGCATTTAGGCGATTATATTTATGAATACGAAGCAGGAGGGTATGGGTCTACGCCTCAAAATGCCTCGTTAAACAGGCAGCACCGTCCGTCTGGAGAGATATTATCGTTAGATGATTACCGGACGCGTTACAAACAATACAGGTCGGACGTTTCGTTACAGCTTGCCCACCAAAAGAAACCTTTTATATGTGTATGGGACGATCATGAAATTGCTAATGATGCGTACAAGGATGGTGCAGAGAACCATACCTCGGCTACCGAAGGTAGCTTTGAAGTGAGGAAACAGCATGCGCTGCAGGCATACAGTGAGTTTATACCTTTTTCGAGACAGGATGAAAACAACAACTCATTAATATACCGCACTATAAAAATAGGCAGCCTTGTAAACCTTATTATGCTGGATACCCGTGTAATTGCCCGCGATAAGCAGCTTAATATTACCGATTATTATACATCTTCAGGATTTGATGGTGTAGCATTCCAGACAGCACTTACTAATCCGTCACGAACATTAATGGGCACTACACAGCGCAACTGGCTTATAAATGAAATTAGTTCGAGCAGCGCCAAATGGCAGGTGTTAGGGCAGCAGATATTAATGGGTAAAATGTTCATTCCGGCAGAACTACTTCTGGCTTTTGGCCAGCCGGGATTTGCAACTACACTGCAGCAACTGGTTACTATTAAAGTAAGGATGGCTAATAACGACCCAACCGTTACCGCCGAAGAAAGGGCCCGGGTACAAACTGTTATACCGTATAACCTTGATGCTTGGGACGGTTACCCTGTAGACCGTGAAATACTATACGGCGCACTAAATGGTAAAAAAATAATTACCCTTGCGGGAGATACCCACAATGCATGGCATAATGTATTGCGTGCACAGGACGGTACCGAGGTAGGAGTGGAGTTTGCTACATCAAGTGTTACATCGCCAGGATTTGAAACCTATTTGGGCAATGTAGATGCTGCAACTGTTGCTGCCTTTCAGCAGTCGTTGTTGTTACTGATAGACGGATTGAAATATTTTGACGCGGCAAGAAGAGGGTATCTTATGGCGACCTTTACCCAGGCCGATGTAAAATCAGAATGGGTTTTTGTAAACAGCATCTTATCTCAGTCGTATACAACAGAGATTGGGCATACTGTTACGTATTCATAATCAGATTTTATAAGACAGAAAATCTCCCATTATTGGGAGATTTTTTGCTTTGTGTTTAGACTATACCGTAATCGTGAAGAGATTGCTTCGTGCCTCGCAATGACAGTACGTGAAAATAACAATCTACGATTTTTTTACATACTTGGTTAGAATAACAATTAACTGCCCGTCAATTTTTCCCTCTACCTGTTCTATATTATCATGTACCAGGCGAATGTTGCGCACCGCGGTACCCACTTTTGCATTAATTGTAGAACCCTTTACATCAAGGTCTTTAATAAGGGTAACGGTATCGCCGGTTTGTAAAATATTGCCGTTACTGTCCTTGTGAAACTGAACACTGGCATCGCCGGTATGGTCGCCTGTTGCCTTCGCCCATTCCAAAAGTTCGTCGTCAAGGTACATCATATCAAGTGCATCGGCAGCCCAGCTCTCGTTACGGAAACGGTTTAGCATACGCCATGAAACCACCTGTACGGCAGGCACTTCGCTCCACATAGATGTAGGCAGTACACCTTCCCAAAAGGCAGCATCCGGCTCTTCTTTTTTCTCTATCTGGTTAAAGCATTTTTCGCTTATAAGGATGTAACCATCTGCACCGCGGTTAATGGCCGGTGGCACCTCATAAGCGATAAGGCTGTCTGTTGCACCACTTAGTTCGCATTGGTTTCCGCTTCGTTGCTGTAGTATTTCTTCTAATTTCATTGTTTGGCTTTTATGGGCGCGAAGATAAGGATTTAGAAAAAATATCAGGTATTAATAAAAGCAATAGTACAAGCAGACTGCAGTTGCTGGCGCGAGCGGCACGCTCGTGCGTTAAAGATTATATATGTTTATAACATTACCGGCACGAGCTTGAAGCTCGCACTAGTGAGGGAGATTTAAAATAGGGTTTAGTAAATACTAACTATAACTTATTCATATCAACATCGTAACCAGAGCTTCTCAATTCTTTAGCAATTTTGATATGCCATGAATCTTCTTCGTCCATTTTAACATAAACTACCCCAGAAATGTCGTTTGGAACTTCGACATCATCTTTAACTAAAGCACAAACATTTTTACGTCCTATTTTACCAATCAAAAATCCATGTTCAAACACCACATTTTGTCTTGCTCTCTTGGATAAATTTGATTCATTCCCTTTTTTACACCCTAAATCACAAGGTGTGTATAAAACTATACCAAAACCTACATTTGTATATTCTTCAATTTTTTCTATAATAGTCTTTCCTGAACTCGTTTGTTCATGAAGTATTATAGGTTTTAATCCTAATTTTTCAACGAATCTTGCTGTCTTAGTTTTTGCTAATTCATCATGCCCATGAACTATGAATATTTCAGATTTATTAATTGACAGTTTCACATTATCACTTTTAATTGAAATTTCATTATAGTCTGATTTAAATAAGTCCGCTTTTGAATATAATTTTTTTAAATCAATCACTTTGTAATTAATTAAATTTTTAAGAGTCAATAATGGATTACCTTCTACTTCACCTAATTGCCCAATATACCCGTAGCCAGCATCTTGATAAGAATCTTTATAATTATTATCAGGATTATTGAATGATTGTTTTAAAAGTTCAATATTGTAATCCGACCAACTTTCAAAATCAATACTTAAGTTATTAAAATCTACATTAAAAGCAATTGGACGTGATACAAGTTCTTCTCCAATATCAATTCTTTCTTTCACTTTACTTTTAAAATCCTCCCTGCTTATAATAAGATTGTCAGTTATGGGTAATGAATTTAAAATCGTCTTTTTTATTGCCATTAGTAAATTATTAATTGGATTAATTTTCAAATGTTAAATATACAGATTTATTTGTATAGTAATTGAATCCAAAAATGATATATACTTGATAAATATATTTCATTTTTACATATTTAAAAGAAAATTTAAATCTCAAATAAATTTCCTAACACCGCCCTCACTTTCTGTTATTTTCTTACTTTTGGTATATCATAATTAATGATTATTCAAAAATCACTATGGATTTCGACAGAAAGCAATTAACAAACGAACAATTACTCGATTTATATAAAAAATTACTAAAACCAAGGCTTATAGAGGAGAAGATGCTTATCCTTATTCGCCAGGGCAAAGTATCTAAATGGTTCAGTGGCATTGGGCAGGAGGCTATCTCTGTAGGTGTAACCGCCGTACTGCATAAAGACGAATATATATTGCCTATGCACCGCAACCTCGCCGTGTTTACCGGCAGGAATATCCCGCTGTACCGCCTGTTCTCGCAATGGCAGGGCAAGGCCAATGGCTTTACTAAGGGCAGGGACAGGTCGTTCCATTTTGGTACACAAGAGTTTAAAATTATAGGCATGATATCGCATTTAGGCCCGCAGCTTGGCGTGGCAGATGGTATTGCCCTTGCCCACAAATTGCGTAACGAAGGTAAAGTTACCGCCGTTTTTACCGGTGAGGGTGCTACCAGCGAGGGCGACTTTCATGAAGCACTTAACATTGCTGCCGTGTGGGAACTGCCTGTAATGTTTATTGTAGAGAATAATGGTTACGGATTGAGTACGCCTACCAACGAGCAATACCGCTGCGAAAATATTGCCGACAAGGGTATAGGCTACGGTATGGAGAGCCACATTATAGATGGCAACAACATACTGGAAGTGTACACCAAACTTGATGCACTTGCAACCTCGATGCGCGAAAACCCAAGGCCTGTTTTACTGGAATTTAAAACCTTCAGGATGCGTGGGCATGAGGAGGCGAGCGGTACAAAATATGTCCCGCAGGAGCTTATGGACGCGTGGGTAGTTAAAGACCCAGTAACTAATTACGGTGAATATCTTAAAACAGAAAAAGTATTAACCGACGAATATGACGAAGCACTCCGTGCCGAATTAAAGAAAGAAATTGACGAACATTACCAACAGGCTTCTGCTGAGCCAGCCATTGAAGCCGATTTAAGCGAAGAGTTAAATGATGTTTACAAACCTTATGCATTTCAAGAAGTTAACCCAAAAAATGCTTCTGAAAATGTGAGGATGATCGATGCCATTTCGCAAGGACTTAAACAGTCTATGGAGCGCCATGATAACCTTGTTATTATGGGCCAGGACATTGCCGAATATGGCGGTGCGTTTAAAATTACCGATGGCTTTGTGGCAAAATTTGGTAAAGACAGGGTTAGGAATACACCCATCTGTGAGTCGGCCATCGTATCCGCCGGAATGGGGTTATCCATTAATGGGTATAAGTCGGTTATAGAAATGCAGTTTGCTGATTTTGTTTCAACAGGCTTTAACCCAATCGTGAATTATCTTGCCAAGGTGCATTACCGTTGGCAGGAAAACGCCGATGTAGTAGTGCGCATGCCTTGCGGGGCGGGGGTACAGGCAGGGCCATTTCACTCGCAGACTAACGAAGCATGGTTTACCAAAACCCCGGGGCTTAAAGTGGTATATCCGGCATTTCCTTATGATGCCAAGGGGTTATTGGCTACAGCCATAAACGACCCAAACCCGGTTATGTTCTTCGAGCATAAAGCCTTGTACCGAAGCATGTACCAGGAAGTACCCACCGATTACTACACATTGCCATTTGGTAAAGCATCGCTGCTTAAAGAAGGAGAAGATGTAACCATAATAAGTTTTGGTGCAGGCGTTCATTGGGCATTAGAAACTCTGGCTAAAAACCCGGACATAAAACCCGACCTGTTAGACTTAAGAACGTTACAACCCCTTGATACCGAAGCTATTTTTGCATCGGTTAAAAAGACCGGTAAAGCTATTATATTACAGGAAGATAGTTTGTTTGGTGGCGTAGCCAGCGATATTGCCGCGATGATCATGGAAAATTGCTTTGAATATCTTGATGCACCCGTTAAGCGCGTGGGCAGCTTAGAGAGTGCTATTCCTTTTACTAAAGCCTTAGAGGATCAATATTTGCCTAAAGCCCGTTTTGAAATTGCTTTAAAAGAACTGATGGCGTATTAGTTTTAAGGTTTGTAAAGAGAAAAAGCCTAAAGTATGTTAGTGGCAAATCTACCATCTTGCGTCTATTATCTTGTGGTCTAATTCAAATTAAATGCTACATTTGTATAAACAACTATTGTATATACAAATGAAGTGTTTGATCTAGTTGTTCGTAAAATATAGTATTATGTCACTACATACTTTTAAAAACTGGACAGACGGATTAAGCGAACAGGATGAAAAGCTTCCGGTATTATTTATTGGGCACGGTTCGCCCATGAATGGTATTCTGGACAACCAATTCTCAAAAACCTGGCATAAGTTAGGGCAGGAGATAACAAGGCCGAAAGCGGTGTTGGTAATATCTGCACACTGGTTAACCCGTGGCACGCACATTACTGCTATGGAAGCCCCTAAAACTATTCATGATTTTGGAGGGTTTCCTCAGGCGTTATTTGATGTACAATATCCTGCGAAAGGCGACCCTGAACTTGCTGAGGCGACTTCAAAATTAATTACTTCAACGAATGTAGAACTCGACCATGACTGGGGATTGGATCATGGCACATGGACAGTTGTGCGCCACATGTATCCTGATGCCGATATTCCGGTACTGCAATTAAGCATAGATTATGGACGCCCGCCACAATACCATTATGATCTGGCTAAACAGCTTGCTGCACTTCGCAAAAAAGGTGTTTTGATAATAGGTAGTGGCAACATGGTTCATAACCTAAGGATGGTAGACTGGCAAAGGCTTAACGAACCCAATTATGGTTTTGACTGGGCCATAGAAATGAACACTATTTTTAAGCAAAAAATTAATGACCGCAACCATGCCGACCTTATTAATTATGAAAAGTTAGGCCGTGGCGCTACGCTTGCCATACCTACGCCAGATCATTATTATCCGTTATTATATACGCTTGGCTTACAGGACAACCAGGACAATATAAGCTTTTTTAATGACGAACTTGTAGGCGGGTCATTAAACATGACCGGAGTTAAAATAGGGTAATCAGGGTCTTATAACCAAAGTATACTTTTTAATCTTGTTTTTACACTGCAATGAGTTGCTGGTTTCGCACCGCGGCAGCTATCATCGGTAATTTCTAAAATTTCAGCCTTAAGGTCTTTTATAGTTAGGGGTTGGCCATCGGCACGGTAGGCTATAACAGTGGTATTATCTAAATGAATGGCATGGGCAGCAGAATTTTCGCTGGTATTGCTATTTTCATCATTTAGTAATTGCTCCATTTTTGAAGCAAGCCTGCTATCGTCAGATTCCATTATTTTACTAATTATCTGTAGTTTTAATTCAGCTATATTCATAATAAACCATTTATAGAGTGTAACATTTAAGCCCTGTCGTTAGTTTGTAAAACGTAGTCCTGGTAACGCTTACCAAGAGAGAATGATTGTTCGGAAATTATCATGAGCATAATAGGTACAAATAAATATTTAGTTTGCCCCTGTATGTAAAGTAAATAGATTGATAATAATGATAGCCTGCCATATTCTAAATAGTAAATCCATTTGCGTTGCTCTAACAGTGCGCCACAATTTATAAGCGTAACAAGTATAATAGCAGCTGTAAACAGTTTAGTAACGACACCCTGGCTTTCATAATAATAGGTAAACCACATCAGCAAGGCAGTGCATAACGCTACCTGAAAAGCGAGATAACCTTTAAACCTTAGTTGTTTTAGTTTAAGGTTCCTGTCCTGTAAAAACTTCTTTTCTAACTCCGGGCGTATATCCTGGTCCATATTAGCAGGGCTGCCAAAGACCGCTTTCCATTTTGCTTTAAATCCCGTCGCCCTTTTATAACTCTCGTAAATTTCAAAGTAATAATGAAAATGCATCCATAAAAAGCTAAAGCTTTTAAGCGGATGGGTAAGCCCGTACTTAGGTTGTTCTTCTTCAACCTGGAAAGTGCCAAACATCTTGTCCCAAAAAACGAACATATCGCCATAGTTTTTATCGAGGTATTTGTCGTTAGATGCGTGATGTAAACCGTGTAAAGAAGGGGTAATAAAAATATATTCAAGCCATTTTATGCGGCCTATAATCTGGGTATGTGTAAAGAAAGAATAACTGCCATGAACTAACAACATAGTTATTACCATAGTGGGGTGAAAGCCTAAAAGTGGTAGTATGCACCAAAACCCGGTACGCACAACTGCCTGAATTGTAGTTATACGGGCTGCTGCCGTAAAGTTAAATTCTTCGCTATGATGATGCACTATATGCGCTGCCCAAAAAATATTAACCTCATGGCCTAAACGGTGGTACCAGTACCAAACAAAATCTGTGGCGAGTATTAGCGCTATCCAAACCATCCAGTTGGCCGGAATAGTAAATAAGGCATATTGATTATAAACCCAGTAGTACAACTTATAGAATGTAGCAGCAACAAAAAGGTTTAAAAGCCTCTCTGCAATACCAATACTTACGTTTGATATTGAACTTTCGTATTTAAACAAATAATCCTTTTTTTTATACTGCGCCGCTTTATATTCTAAAAAGACAAACAGAAAAAAAGCGGGCATAGCGAAAGCCAGGTAATTAATATTCTCCATACTATTTAAATGTGTATGGTGCAAAAATAGCAATACTCTACTAATTTAGTAGGGTATTTAAATAAAAAAATATCAACCGGTTAAAGTTGATATTTAAAGTATTGAATTTGAGTGCTATTCTGCACCATCTTCTTTATCCGGTTCTATAGGATATTTACCAAACTGTGTTGATAATTTCCAAATCTTATAAGGTTTGTAAGAGAATTTATTAGATAACGATATAAGTGCTACTGTATCTCCCTTTAGTGTAACGTATGATGATGTGTTGCCATGCCACCAACCGTTATGGTAAAATAATTTTTCGCCGGTTTTCCATTCGTGCATGCGTATACCCAGGCCATAATTGCGTTCGCCTTTATGCTCATAACTGTATCCCTTAAAAACCTGCTTAACCAGTTTAGGGTTCAGAAATTTTTTAGAGTAGGTGGCAAGGTCAAACTTTAAGAGATCGCGAGGGGTAGAGTAAATGTTCTTATCGCCATAAACCGCATCAAGAAAATCGAAACCGTACTGCACATTATTACCTTTATAGGAAAGCGAAACTTTTTGCCTGTCGGTATCATAATTAAACACAAATGTATTTTTCATTTCTAACGGATCAAAGATAATCTTCTTCATCGCTTCAGGATACTTCATGTGGGTAACTTTCTCAATTACAAGTGCCAGGATAGAATAGTTGGTATTGCAATAGCCAAATTTTTTATCTGGCTTAAAGTACAGGCTGAATTTGTGTTCTGCTAATAAATTTAATACATCCTGGTTTCTTAATACACTACGATCCCATATGGCACGGTCATCAGCAAAATACGCATAATTAGGAAGGCCGCTACGGTGGTTAAGCAACATTTGTATGGTAATATCTTCATAAGGAAACTCAGGCAGCAAGGTATTTACTTTCTGGTCGAGCTTAAGTTTATCAAGGTCGATAAGTTTAAGCACCACGGCAGCAGTAAGCACTTTACTAACCGATGCTATATGTATAGGGGTATTTGCTGTAATTTCTTCTTTGGTGCTACGGTTAGCAAGGCCACCATATTTCTCGAACAATATCTGGCCATTTTTAGCCACAAGAAATCCTCCGCTTAAATCATTCTTGGGCCATATCTTATTGTAAAAATGCTCTATAGCATTTTTTTTAGAATTCTTATAACCTGTTGTAAGTTTGTTAAGTTCTATTTTAAGGGGAGTTATATGTAAAACGGTATCTTTTACATTTTGCTCTTCTTCATTTAGTGCTGTGCTATTGTCTTTTTTGCATGATGTTAAAAACAATATAAATATATAGGGTAGTATGTACTGGATCTTCATTTTAAAAAATAACGTAAAGGGGGCAAATATAGCCAAACCAAAGTTGTGAAAAACGGTTTTTATATAAGGTTAACAGTTAAAATTTAGATTTATTGTACCACTAAAACATAAAGTTTTGAAAAGCAGTATGTTTACTGTTTTACTACTATTTTATTTTAGGGCTAAACCAAAATTGCCTATTTTTACGGTAAATTATTACACTAACAATGGATAAAATAGACTGGAAAACCGTAAAGGAATTTGAAGATATAACCTATAAAAAATGCAATGGTGTAGCCCGTATTGCGTTTAACAGGCCGGATGTTCGCAATGCGTTTAGGCCTAAAACAACAGCAGAGCTTTTTGAAGCTTTTCTTGATGCGCGCGAAGACACCTCTATTGGTGTTGTGCTGCTATCTGCCGAAGGGCCATCAAGCAAAGATGGTATTTACTCTTTTTGCAGCGGTGGCGACCAAAAAGCCCGTGGGCAGCAGGGTTATGTGGGCGATGATGGTATGCACCGATTAAATATACTCGAAGTACAGCGGCTAATACGTTTTATGCCAAAAGTAGTAATTGCTGTAGTACCCGGTTGGGCAGTAGGCGGAGGCCATAGCTTACATGTTGTGTGCGATCTTACACTTGCGAGTAAAGAGCACGCCATTTTTAAACAGACTGATGCCGATGTTACCAGTTTTGATGGTGGATACGGATCTGCGTACCTTGCTAAAATGGTTGGGCAGAAGCGTGCCCGCGAAATTTTCTTTTTAGGCAGGAATTATTCAGCGCAGGACGCCTACGAAATGGGTATGGTTAATGCTGTAATACCTCACGCTGAGCTTGAAGATACGGCTTATGAATGGGCTCAGGAAATATTGGGCAAATCGCCAACGTCTATTAAGATGCTTAAATTTGCATTTAACGCAACAGATGATGGTATGGTAGGCCAGCAGATATTTGCCGGCGAAGCTACCCGCCTTACTTATATGACAGAGGAAGCTAAAGAAGGACGTGATGCTTTTCTTGAAAAAAGAAAACCTGACTTTAGAAATATTAAGTGGATACCGTAATATAGTTTTTGGTTGATGGTTGTCAACCAGGAAAAACATTTACACTTATAACTAACAACTGGCAACTATTAACCAAAAACTTTTGTATTGGAACAGCCATTCTCTAACGAAACCATAGATACATTAGTACTTCCACAATTTGAGGATGTACAGCTCATGCCTTTACATCCGTCATACCTTAAGGTAATATGGTTTAATATCGCGTTAGTTTTTGGTACCATTGCTATAGCGGCTGGTTTTGGCTTTTATTTTATCATTGAGTTACAACCTTACAGGCTGGCTATTAGCGGTGCTTATATTTTTATAATATTGCTTACCATTGTTATTAACGTAATAAATTTTAAAACAAGAGGATTTGCTTTTAGGGAACACGATGTTATATATCGTAGTGGTGCTATATCTATAAATACTACTATTATTCCTTATAACAGGGTGCAGCATGTGGCCATACACGAAAGCCTTGTTGCGCGCTGGTTAGATTTAGCTACTATAGAGGTTTTTACCGCGGGTGGTGTAGGTGGTGACATTAAAATTCCCGGTCTGGAAAAAAATCATGCAGCGGCAATAAAACAACTGGTTGTGGGCAAAATTGATGCAAAGCAGGCAGAAGACGACGAAGACATTTTTACTGCAGCTACAAAAGAACAAGCCCCACCCGAAGAAGATAATAATTATGAAAGAGACTAATATTGATTTTAGCCAGCCACAGCGGCAATCATTATTAGGCGTTTTTATAATGTTTGCCGACTCATTTCAGGAAAGTGTGCGTGCGCTCTTTCCTATTGTAGTGGTTTCGTTACTATCTGAAAAAAGGAAATTTATTTTTTATGCTGTAACCGCAGGTGTTGTGCTGATTAGTGGCCTTGTAAGAGGTTATTTTAGATATCGCAATTTTACTTTTTATATAGATGATAACGAGTTTGTACTGCAAAAAGGTATTTTTAAAAAAACCCGCATTGGTATTCCGCTGCATAAGATACAACAGGTAAACATCAACCAGAATTTTTTACAGCGTTTGCTTAAAATGTATGAAGTTGAGATTGATACTGCCGGAAGCTCTAAAACAGAGGTAACTATAAAAGCTGTAACGGCACAGTATGCACAGGCTCTTAAAGAACGCCTTATGCAGGATGTAGCCGGAAAAAACAGTATAGAAGTTACCGAACAAGATAATCTGCATAACGTAGAAATACCTTTTATAACTGTTAGTTTTGCCAGTCTGTTAAAAACAGGCATAACGAGTAATTACGTTCGCAGTTTTGGTATTTTGCTTGCTTTCTTTATTTCTACTTTTCAGCACCTTGATGAGTATCTTACTTATAGCGATACTAAAGACAATTTTATAAGCGAATATTTTAATACAGAATTTTTGCTGCGCTTTATAGCCTTCATTATTTTTTTGATTTTAGTATTTACACTGGTTATTAATCTTGTACGCACCATATTACGCTTTTACAACTTTAAGGTAGTCAAGCAACAAAATTCGTTGCTGCTGTCTCATGGGCTAATAAATACACGTAACACAATTATCCGTCCGGATAAGGTTCAGATGGTAACGGTAGGGCGAAATTACTTTCAGAAAAAATTTGATGTTAACGATGTAAAGATCCGCCAGGCATCCGATCTTGAACAAACTAAAGACCGTGCTAAAATGTCGACGGAAATACCCGGCGTAAATCAAACAGAAAAAAATGCACTGTTAGAATTTTTGCTCGAAAAAATGCCCGAACGTGGATTTGCAGTAAAGCCTAATTTCCGCAAAATGATTTTTGAGGTGTTTAAATACATCTTAATTCCGGTAGGGTTATTATTTGCCTACACTAAGCTGGTTCCTGATGTTGCGGATGTACTTTATGTAATACCTTTTTATATTGTGTTTGTTGCTGTACTCATTTATTTTGCTTTTCGCAACAGCCGCCTTTTTATAACCCCCGATTTTATTATACGGCAGCGTGGTGCCTGGGATATAGATAACGATATACTGGCTCCGCATAAAATACAAGGTATTAAATTACAGCAGTTTTTTTGGCAGAAAATGAGCAACGTGGGTACCATAAAAATTTACACTGCCGGCGGAGACGTTCATTTTGGATTAGCTAACTTTACACAACTAAAAAAACTTACTAACTACTGGCTCTATCAGCTAGAAACAACAAAAAAGAACTGGATGTGAAGAAAAATTTAAGATTTCAGAGTTGAGATTTCAGATTGCCATCAGAAACGAATTGTTTATTATTAGATTTTAGATTATATAAAATGTCAAATACAAAAGCGTGGCTACAGGCCGCACGTTTACGCACACTACCGCTATCGGTATCAGGTATATTGGTAGGGAGTTTTTATGCTTTCTCCCAGGGGTTTTCTAACTGGGCCATATTAGCTTTCGCCTTAATAACTACATTGGGGCTACAGGTGCTTTCTAACTTTGCTAACGATTATGGCGATGGAGTTAAGGGAACTGATAACGAACACCGCATAGGTCCGCAACGTGCCATACAAAGCGGAAGTATAACTATTGAGGCCATGAAAAAAGGTATCATTATAACAGCTGTACTTACGTTAATAGCAGCTATCTTGCTTATCTATATTTCTTTTGGTAAAGAAAATTTTCTATACTCTGTATTCTTCTTTTTTTTAGGATTAGCTGCCATTGCTGCTGCTATTAAGTATACAGTAGGCACATCTGCCTATGGTTACAGGGGGTTAGGCGATTTATTCGTATTTATTTTCTTTGGGCTTGTTAGTGTTTTGGGCTGCTACTTTTTATTTGCTAAACATATAGATGGCTATGCAGTATTACCGGCAATATCTGTAGGGCTACTAAGTGTAGCTGTGCTTAACCTTAACAATATGCGCGACCAGGTAAGCGACGCCATGTCAGGGAAAAATACCCTTGTGGTAAAACTGGGAGCTAAACGTGCTAAAATATACCATTACCTTGTAACAGGTATTGCGTTAGCACTTATTTTATCTTTTGCGGTATTAAATAACTTTAAACCTTTACAGTATATTTTTTTAATAGCATACATACCCTTTTTATTACATTTAAAAACAGTTGCTAAAAACACAGTACCAAGATATCTTGACCCTGAACTTAAAAAAGTGGCACTGGGAACCTTTTTCTTATCGGTACTGTTATGTATTGCAATGCAACTATAAAAGCTAATGAGCAATAGACAATTTGCAACAATAAATATAAAAACACACATACTATGAAAATTACATTTTATGGCCACGCAAGCCTTGGTATAGAAGTAGGAGGCAAAACGATAATTGTAGATCCTTACATTACAGCTAACGAACTTGCCAGCGATATTGATATCATGCAGCTTAAAGCCGATTATATACTGGTTACGCACGCTCACGGCGACCACATACTTGATGTGGAAGCAATTGCAACTAACACTGGTGCTACAATAGTATCTAACGCCGAAATTGCTACATATTACACTAAAAAAGGCTTTGATGCACACCCCATGAACCATGGCGGTAGCTGGAAGTTTGATTTTGGAAGCGTTAAATATGTAAATGCCATACACTCGAGCCAGTTTCCTGATGGTACTTATGGCGGCAATCAGGGTGGTTTTGTTATTGAAACCGCCGAGAAAAATATTTACATTGCAGGAGATACGGCTCTTACGTATGATATGAAACTTATCCCTATGCGTACAAAACTTGATCTTGCCATTTTACCTATAGGCAATAATTTTACAATGGATGTGGAAGATGCCATTATAGCATCAGATTTTGTGGAGTGCAATAAGGTGCTTGGCTATCATTATGATACTTTTGGCTATATTAAAATAGATCATGAAGATGCTAAAAAGAAATTTGCAGATAAAGGCAAAGAATTAATTCTTTTAGAAATAGGCTCTTCAATCGAATTGTAATTTATTTCGCCACGAATTACGCAAATTTCACTAATTAAAATTGGTGAAAATTCGTGTAATTCGTGGCTAACTTTTTTAAGTAATTCGTAATTTAAAATTCGTAATTAATTAATGAAAGCAAGTTACCAAAAGTACATCTTAGACTTTAAGCGGCCAAGTGGTACCTCCCGCGGCGTAATGACAGATAAAGATACCTGGTTTATTATTCTTGAAAATGAAAGTAAGCAGGGCATAGGAGAGTGTGGAATATTACGATCGCTTAGTATAGATGACCGCCCTGATTATGAGGAAAAATTAAAATGGGCTTGTGATAATATCCATCTTGGTGAGGAGAAATTATGGGATGCTCTGATTGAATTTCCTTCTATACAATTTGGAATTGAAACAGCTTTTAAATCGTTGCAGGGAGAGACTCCATATCTTTTATTTCCATCAGAATTTACAGAAGGTAAAGCAAGTATTCATATAAACGGGCTTGTATGGATGGGTGATGAAGCTTACATGAAAGAGCAGATTGAGGATAAGATTAAAGCTGGATTTAACTGCATAAAACTTAAAATTGGCGCGATAGATTTTGTCTATGAACTGTCTTTATTACGGTTTATAAGAGATAATTTCACTCCTCAGGAAATAGAAATAAGGGTAGATGCTAACGGTGCTTTTAATTTAGAATCAGCTTTAGATAAACTACAACAACTATCACAATTTAAGATACATAGCATAGAACAGCCTATTAAACAAGGACACCCTGACAATATGTCGCAGCTATGTAAAACCACTCCATTGCCTATTGCATTAGATGAGGAGCTAATAGGTATTTTTGGTTACGAAAATAAAGAAGCCTTACTCTCAAAAATACAACCACAGTACATTATTTTAAAGCCAAGTTTAGTAGGTGGATTTAAGGGTTGTGCTGAATGGATTACAATTGCCAAAAAACTAAATATTAACTGGTGGATAACTTCTGCGTTAGAAAGTAACATTGGCCTTAATGCAATAGCCCAATGGACGTTTACTCAAAACAATCCTATGCCGCAGGGTTTGGGGACGGGTGCTCTTTATACTAATAATTTTGAATGCCCGCTTGAAGTTAAAAATGGCGAACTTCATTACAATCCCGAAACATTATGGGGCGTAAATCTATGAGAAATCATCATTACGTAATCCTGCTATTAGCATTTACACTGTTTACAGCCTGCTCTAAAACCAGTAAAGTCTCTCATGAAACTACGTTAGCAATTATTCCATACAATGGAATTGGTAATAAAAAAGTAAAAGAGCTTACAAATGCCATTACTAACTATTATGGCGTGAAAGTAAAAATACTTGCCAAGCAGGAATTGCCCCAGGCAGCATTTATAAATATTAAATCGCCAAGATACAGGGCAGATAGCCTTATTGCTATGCAGCAACGCAATATGCCTAAAGGTGTTGATTGTGTATTAGGACTCGCTACAAAAGATATATCGGTTACCAAGCATGATAAAAACGGTGCCGTAAAATTGCCAAAATGGCTTTATAATGATTTTGGAGTAATGGGCTTGGCTTATTGTCCGGGCAAAAGCTGTGTAGTGTCCGATTTTAGGCTCAAAACAAAAGACAAACAATTGCATCTTACCCGATTTAAAAAGGTTGTAATTCATGAGTTAGGCCACAACTTTGGCTTGCCGCACTGCCCGGATAAAAAGTGTGTCATGACCGATGCTGTAGAGTCTATAAAAACTATTGATAATGCAAATCCGGAACTTTGTAAAGCCTGCAGGGAAAAGCTAAATTAAATTTAAAGTTTCACAGCCTGCAAAACAGTAATTACCCCTAAAACCTGTTAAATATTCATATAATTTAATTTAAAATTATCTAGTAAATAAAAATAACCACTTATCTTTTTATTATTCATTTTATATTGTTGCTAAATTAGTATATTTATGCAAAAATACTATAGATGGATATTTTAGCATGCCCAAAGTGCCAGGATAACAAGATTGTAAAAAGCGGTGTTATTAATGATAAACAGAGGTATCTTTGTAAAAACTGCAACTATTATTTTACCGTTAATAAGATGGGTAAAAAAATAGATAATTACTATGTAACCAAAGCATTGCAGCTATTTCTTGAAGGTTTAAGTTTTAGGGAAATAGAGCGCATTCTGGGCGTGTCTCACGTTACAGTAAGTAACTGGGTTAAGGAGTTTAATATTACAAAACCATCTCATGGCGATTACCATCCTACCTATAAGATTTTCAATCATTTAGAATTGGTCGAGTATCTTAAAAACAAGCAACAACTATCTGGTGCAGGAATGATAATTACAGAACTCGGCGATAAGTTTATGCTTATAAAATGGGAGCGTTTTAAAGATTAGCTATAGTACTTTACAGATATATATATTACAATAGTACTTCTTTCACATAAATTTTGGAATTTGGCTATACCAAATAATTAATTCACCTAATTCCAAAACAAACTATGAAACGATTATCCATTATTGCAGGGCTGCTCCTCTGTTCTTTGGCAGGTTTTTCGCAGGGATCTACAGAATATGGATCGGGGCTAAAATTTAACCTTGACTCTACAGGTACAAAGTACATGCGTGCCATTATTTGGGATCAGATATGGTTTCGTTCTACAGAGATGAATCCCGGTACCATGATAAATGGCGAAGCAGCCAGTAACAGTACAGATATTGGCAACCGCAGGCTCAGGATACTGTTATATGCACAAATATCTAAACGCTACACGATATTAACGCACTTTGGTATCAACAATCAAACATTTACTAACGGCGGGGCTGCCGGTACAACAGGAACAGGCGGATATGGTCAGGGTAAAAAACCGGGACTATTCTTTCATGATGCGTGGAACGAATATGCCGTAGTACTTCCCGGAGAGAGTGGTAAATTTAGCCTTAGCCTGGGTGGAGGTTTGCATTATTATATGGGCTTATCGCGCATGACGATGGCATCTACACTAAATATTTTAATGGCCGATACCCCCATATTTAACTGGCCCTTGATTGAAAATTCCGATCAGTTTGCCCGGCAAATGGGAATTTTTGCAAAAGGTAAATACGGGCATTTTGAATACCGCGTAAGTGTAAACAAGCCATTCGCTACTAATTTAGTTCCTGTTGATTTCCCTACGGGCAGCACAGCCGTGGCAGTAGACAACAGTGGTAACACAAAATGGAGTAAAGCAGGTTATTTAGAATATCAATTTTTAGATATAGAGTCAAATTTACTGCCTTATAAAGTAGGTACATATCTGGGTACTAAAAAAGTATTTAATATTGGTGCCGGATTCTATACGGCACCGGATGCTACAATAACATCGGTGAGTACCGAAATAAAGAAACATGATATCAAATTATTCTCCGGCGATGTATTCTTAGACCTTCCTGTAGGTTCAAAAAAAGGGGCACTAACAGTTTACAGCGTTTTCTACGATTACAATTTTGGCCCTAACTACCTACGAAATCTTGGTATTATGAATGTAGGTACATTAAACCCTGCCTTTACAGGTGCAACCGCTCTTGCAGGTGCAGGCAATTTGCAGCCTACTATGGGAAGTGGAACCATTTGGTTTATACAGGCAGGCTTTTTAATTCCGGATTCTCACGAAAAGCCTAAGGTTCGCATACAGCCGTTTGGCGCTTATACCCACAAAAACTTTGATGCATTAGATAAAGCCAGCTCTCAGTTTGATATAGGCTCTAACTTTTTTATAGACGGGCATCATGCCAAAATAACTACACAATATTCTACAAGGCCAGTATATACAACACCCAGCTCATCGAGCTTAAAAGGCGAATTTTTAATACAATTACAGGTATATCTATAAACTATAATTAACAAATACTATGAGCGTAACATCTACTAAAGGGATATGGAAGGTTATTACAGCATCATCCCTTGGAACACTTATTGAGTGGTATGATTTCTACATTTTCGGGAGCCTTGCCGTGGTAATTTCCACAAAATTTTTCCCGTCAGATAATCCTACCGCAGCATTCCTGTCTACACTGGCAACTTTTGCTGCAGGTTTTGTGGTACGCCCATTTGGGGCACTTTTCTTTGGGCGTCTGGGCGATATTATTGGGCGTAAGTATACCTTTATGGTAACGCTGTTGCTTATGGGTGGGGCTACTTTCTTAATAGGTTGTATACCAAGTTACGAGAGCATAGGCTTCTGGGCGCCCCTTGCTGTCTTGATATTGCGTTTACTTCAGGGGCTTGCACTGGGTGGCGAGTATGGTGGTGCAGCTACTTATGTGGCAGAACATTCGCCGGCTAACCAACGTGGTTACTGGACCTCATGGATACAAACCATGGCAACCTTTGGTCTGTTCATATCCTTAATGGTAATACTAATTACAAGGGCAGTACTGTCTCCTGAAGAGTTTGACCTTTGGGGATGGAGGATTCCGTTTTGGATCTCTATCATTATGGTGGTAGTTTCTTATGTTATCAGAAGAAAAATGCACGAATCGCCGGTATTTGCAAAAGCTAAAGCCGAAGGTAAAACCACCACAAACCCACTTAAGGAAAGTTTTGGTAATAAACTGAATCTTAAGTTTGTATTACTTGCATTATTTGGAGCTGCCATGGGGCAGGGTGTAGTATGGTACACAGGGCAGTTTTATGCCATGAGCTTTCTTAAAACAGTAATGTTTATAGACTCTTCTCAGGTAGATGCATTGCTGGGTATAGCCCTTTTAATGGCAACACCGTTCTTTGTATTCTTTGGTTGGCTGAGCGACAAGGTGGGCCGAAAATCGATCATGATGACGGGTATGTTACTGGCTATACTGCTTTACAGGCCTATATATACTGCAATGTACCAAACTACAGATGCTGCCCTAAAGACAGAGATAGTAGATAAAGGCACGAAGATAGCCGTTATAAAAGAAGCTAAAGAAGGTAAAATGGATTCAATATACACTGCTACAAAAGAGTTTGAAGATGGTACTAAATGGAGCCAGATTAAAACAGTGCATTTAGAAGATGGCAAGGCGGTAATGGTAGATGGCAAAGCAAAAGCTGATACTAAAACTACTGTTATTATTAATAACCACGACCGCTGGTGGCTTATATTTCTGGTATTTATTCAGGTAATATTTGTGACTATGGTGTATGGCCCTATTGCTGCATTCCTTGTAGAGATGTTCCCGGTAAAAATACGCTATACGTCTATGTCTCTGCCGTACCACGTGGGTAATGGTATCTTCGGTGGGCTGCTGCCGGCAATATCTACTTACTTTGTGACCACGGCCAAGGATGATGGAGACCCGCAGTTTTACCTTGCAGGTTTATGGTACCCCATAGTTATCGCAGCAGTAAGCTTCCTGATAGGTATGGTATACCTAAAAACGAAAAACAACATAGAACACGACTAAAACACAACGATCATGAAAGCATTAAAAAGAATTTTAGGTGTCTTGTGGATAGCCCTTGCGGTGGCTGCAGCATACTTTTGTATATTTGAATTTGGTTTGCCTAAGTTTACATCGGGCAAGCAGGAAGACCTTGTTTTTGGCATTATTATCCTTTTTATACTTACGCCGCTTATTGTATTAGGGCTGGGAATATTTGGCCTGTATGCAGTAAAAGGAGAATATGATAACGTTTAGTTAATTAAGTTTTAGAAGTTGCTATAGCTCTGCCATAAAACACGGTAGGGCTATAGCTGTTATAAACCGTTTATGAAAAAAAGGCACGAACAAAAACTGCTTATACTGGCCATACTGTTGCTCATGGCATTCAACATGCCGTTGATGCTGCTGTTTGACAGTGCCGATGCCGTGGGTGGAATTCCGCTTATATATGTATATTTCTTTTCGGTCTGGACGCTTTCTATATTAATTTCTGTTTTTGTAATAAAAAGGTATTATGAGTAGCGCATTATTATTACTTATACTATCGGTTTATCTTGGACTGCTCTTTTTTGTAGCGCATTGGGCAGAAAAAAAATCCAATAGCAAGTGGACAAACAACCCTTATGTATATTCATTATCATTGGCAGTATATTGCTCAGCGTGGACGTACTACGGCAGTATTGGCGTAGCAGCAAAATCTGGCTTAACCTATTTACCTACTTACATTGGTCCTGTAATAATCATACCGGCATGGATGATTATTCTGAGAAAAATAATCAGGATATCTCGGGTTAATAAAGTATCAAGCATTGCCGATTTTATATCATTGCGCTACGGTAACAGTCGTTTTTTGGGAGCTTTGGTATCATTGGTTTGCCTGTTCGGGATTTTGCCTTACATAGCACTACAGCTTAAAGCAATTTCTGAAACCTTTCATGTAGTTACAAAAACAGGTTTAAGCTCTAATGTATTTAATGATACTACAACTTATGTGGCTATTGCGCTGGCATTATTTGCGTCTTACTATGGTACACGCTACGTAGATGCATCCGAAAAAAGGAAAGGTATAGTAACCGCCGTAGCTTTAGAATCTTTATTAAAACTGTTTTTTTTTATGCTTGTAGGCCTGTATGTAACCTATTTTGTATTTGATGGATTTGATGATATTTATGCCAGGGCCAGTAAGCTGGAGGGCTTTGCTGCAAAAAACACAATTGGCGGGATACCCGAAGCGCTTAATTGGTTTTTACTGTGTGTACTATCGCTATTCGCTATTTTTTTATTGCCAAGGCAATTCCAAATGAGTGTGATAGAAAATAATCGTGAAACCCATTTAAAAACAGCAGTATGGTTGTTTCCCTTATACCTTTTGATTATAAACATTTTTGTCTTCCCTTTAGCCTGGGGTGGTAACATTTTGTTTGATGGTAAACATGTAAATGCCGATACGTATTCGTTGCTAATACCGCAGCTGATGGGTAACCAAACCATAACAGTACTGGTTTTTCTTGGCGGATTTTCGGCGGCAATAAGTATGATCGTAGTTTCCTCTATAGGACTGTCAACTATGCTGAGTAATAACGTATTAATTCCGTATGGATTTTTAGGTACGTTACAGTCCGGCACTCCCGAGCAAAATACCCGCCGCATTGTAAATATAAGGCGCGTAGGTATTTTTAGCCTTATCATTAGTGCCTATTTTATATATAGGGTAGTAGTGCTTGACTATAACTTAGTGTCGATAGGGTTAGTGTCTTTTGCAGTAATAGGGCAATTAGCACCGTCATTTTTTGGAGCAATAATTTGGCGAAGAGGTTCTCGCAGGGGAGCCGTGGCAGGTATTATTGCAGGTTTTGCCGTATGCACTTATACACTCCTTATTCCTTATGCAACCGGGGCATCGCACATTGGCAGCAGTTTTATAACAAAAGGGTTGTTAGGCAACAGCCTGCTTAGGCCTTTTGCTTTATTTGGCTTAGATTATCTTGACCCGGTACCGCACGCTTTGTTTTGGAGCATGTTTGCAAATATGTTTGTGTTTTTATGGGTTTCGGTGGCATTCAGGGGAAATTACCGCGAACGCAATTATGCCGAGATGTTTGTAGATATAGACAAGTACATAACCATGCATGAGAATGCTTTTATATGGAAAGGCACGGCCTATACAAGCGACATTCAAAAGGTGCTTAAACGTTTTTTGGGCGAAGAACGTACTGTACGCGCAATGAACATTTTTCATAACAAATATAGTGTAGACCGTAACGAAGACCTTGCTGATGCCCGCCTTATTAAATTTGCCGAAAACCTGCTCACTGGCCATATAGGTACCGCTTCGGCCAAAATATTAATTGCAAGTGTGGTAAAAGAAGATAAGATAACATTGCCGGAAGTATTGAAAATTTTGGAGGAATCGCAGGAGAATCTTATCATAAATAAAAAGCTTACAGAGACATCTAACGAGCTTAAAATTATTACTGGTGAATTGCAGGAGGCTAATGAAAAACTTATTATTAAAGACCAGCAAAAAGATGAATTTCTCGATACCGTAACACACGAGCTTAGAACGCCTATAACCGCTATTAAAGCAGCAAGCGAAATATTATATGAAGATGATGATGTGCCATACGAGTTGCGAAAACAATTCCTGCATAACATAATTTCTGAATCGGACAGGCTGAACAGACTGATAGATAAGATACTTGACCTTGAAAAATTTGAGACCGGGAAGCAAAAAATTAATGCAGCATCAAATAACCTCGACCTTACTATTGCAAAGGCTTTAGAACCCTTGCAACAGCTTATTAAGAACAAGGGTATAAGCATTCATCAGGTTAAATGCGGAAGCGTTAATGCCTTTTATGATGAAGACAGGATCGTGCAGGTAATAACAAACCTGGTGTCTAACGCTATTAAGTTTTGCCCTGAAACAGATGGTGCTATTTATATATCTATAAACGCAGATGAGCATGACATTATAACGGCTGTAAACGATAACGGGAAAGGTATACACCCTGAAGATATAGAGACTATTTTTGACAAGTTTTACCAGTCTAATAACCAAAATATAAAAAAGCCGGTAGGCAGTGGCTTAGGGCTTGCTATATGCCGGCAAATAATAGAATACCACAAAGGCAGGATCTGGGCAGAGAACCGCCGCGGTGGGGGCGCAAGCCTTATTTTTACATTACCAAAAATGGATAACCAAAGAAAAGAACAAGCATAAATTGCCATGAAAAAAATACTTATTGTAGACGACGAACCTAATATAGTGATGTCGCTGGAATATACTTTTAAGAAAAACAACTTTGAAGTCTTTATTGCCCGCGATGGTCAGGAGGCTCTTGACCTGCTTAAAGATCAAATTCCGGATGTAATAATCCTTGATGTAATGATGCCTATGGTAGATGGCTTTGCAACCCTTGAGCAAATAAAAAAGAATGTTCGCCTTAAAAATACCAAGGTAATATTTCTTTCGGCTAAAAATAAGGAGAGCGATATAGAAAAGGGGTTAGCATTAGGTGCAAATCTTTATATGACTAAGCCTTTCTCTGTTAAAAAACTATTAGAACAGTTTAATGAATTGGTTGGGAAGTAATTTCCTGCCAAACAGATTAAATATTAATAAACGCTATAACCTCAAAAAATGGGTAAACAATAACGTTATATATATTATTTTTGCATAAATATATGTGATTTAAAAATAATCCTTAATATATTTACAAAGTCTTTAAAAATTGAATCAAAAACACACGCAATGAGTTATTATCAGGTAAAAAACTTAGAACAATATTTCAAGCATTATAATAAATCCGTACGCGAACCAAGAAAATTTTGGGATAAAGTAGCCGATGAAAACTTTACATGGTACCAAAAATGGGACAAAGTGGTAGAGTTTGATATGCAGGAAGGCGAAGTTAAGTGGTTTATAAATGCTAAAGTAAATATTACAAAAAACTGTATAGACCGTCATTTAGCAAAAAGGGGCGAAAAGACCGCCATTATTTTTGAACCTAACGACCCAAAAGAAGAAGCATTACATATAACATATAACCAACTCTATGACCGCGTTGCTAAAATGGCTAACGTATTACGCTCGCAGGGTATTAAAAAAGGTGATAGGGTATGTATTTACTTACCCATGATACCAGAACTTGCAGTAAGTGTACTTGCTTGTGCTAGGATAGGGGCAATACACTCTGTTATATTTGCTGGGTTTTCTGCTTCGGCAGTAGCAAGCAGGATTATAGATTCTGGCTGTAAAATGGTTATTACATCAGATGGTGGATACCGTGGCAGCAAAAAAATTGAGCTTAAAAGCATTATAGACGAAGCACTAAAAACATGCCCGTCTATAGATACAGTATTAGTAGCAAAACGTACCAATGCAGAGGTGAATATGAAAGAAGGCCGTGACCAGTGGTTACAACCGCTTCTTGATGAGGCCGATGCTAACAACGTTGCCGAGATAATGGATGCAGAAGATCCGTTGTTTATTCTTTACACATCTGGCTCTACAGGTAAACCAAAAGGTATGCTTCACACAACTGCAGGTTACATGGTTTATGCTGCCTATACTTTTAAAAATATTTTTGCATACGAAGAAAATGATGTGTACTGGTGTACTGCGGATATAGGCTGGATTACCGGGCACTCTTACATATTATACGGACCATTATTAAATGGGGCTACAACAGTAATTTTTGAAGGCGTACCATCTTACCCTGATTTTGGACGCTTTTGGGAAGTTATAGATAAACATAAAGTTACCCAGTTTTACACTGCGCCAACAGCTATTCGTTCGTTAGCAAAAGAAAACTGGTCTTGGGTAGATAAACACGACCTTACATCGCTTAAAGTAATAGGGTCTGTAGGAGAGCCTATTAACGAAGAGGCATGGCACTGGTACAATGACCACGTGGGTAAAAAGAAATCGCCTATTGTAGATACATGGTGGCAAACAGAAACCGGTGGTATTATGATATCGCCATTACCATTTGTTACCCCTACAAAACCTACTTATGCTACATTACCATTACCAGGTGTACAGCCGGTATTGATGGACGAAAAGCGCAATGAGATAGAGGGTAACCAGGTAGTAGGTAGCCTTTGTATAAAATTCCCATGGCCTGGTATGGCACGTACCATTTGGGGCGACCATCAAAGGTTTAAGGATACCTATTTTTCTACATTCCCGGGTAAATACTTTACAGGAGACGGAGCATTGCGCGACGAAGTGGGGTATTACAGGATAACAGGCCGTGTAGATGATGTTGTTATAGTATCTGGCCACAACCTTGGTACAGCGCCTATAGAAGATGCTATTAACGAACACCCGGCAGTAGCAGAATCGGCTATTGTGGGCTTCCCGCACGATGTTAAAGGTAGTGCGCTTTACGGCTTTATTATTCTTAAAGAATCGGGATCGGGCCGTGTTAAAGAAAATCTTGAAAAAGAAATTAATGAACACATATCAAGCCACATAGGACCAATTGCAAAACTTGACAAAATACAGTTTGTATCTGGTCTGCCTAAAACACGATCTGGTAAGATCATGAGGAGGATATTGCGTAAAATTGCTGAAGGCGACTTTAGTAATTTTGGCGATACATCTACGTTATTAAATCCGGAAATTGTTGAAGAAATTAAACAAAGCAGGATAGAGTAATATCCTTGAATTAAAATTTATAAGCGGCATTTAACGATGCCGCTTTTTTTATATAAATAATAACATTTTTGGACAATATATTTGTTAATTTAGATTGTTATGACTACAAATCCTGATGTCCTTATTATTGGTGGTGGATTGGCCGGACTGGCCTCTGCTATCCATTTATCTAAAAAGGGATTATCGGTAACGATTATTGAAAAATCAGGATATCCAAGACATAAAGTATGTGGAGAATATATTTCAAACGAAATTTTGCCTTATCTGCAATGGCTTGATGTTGATGTCTCTATTTTAAATCCAACCTACATAGACCAATTTAAATTTTCAACTATAACCGGTACATCTGTAACGACACAATTACCATTGGGAGGGTTTGGTGTAAGCCGTTACGCTTTAGATGATTTTATGTACAAAAAAGCGCTTTCTAATGGCTGCAACTTTATACAAGACACTGTTAATTATGTTTTTTTTGAATATGATGTATTTACTGTAAAGACTAGGGATGACACGTTTACATCAAAAATTGTATTAGGTGCTTTTGGAAAAAGATCTAATATAGATCAGCATTTATCCCGTAGCTTTATTTATAAAAAGTCACCATGGCTTGCTGTAAAGGCACATTATTCGGCAACATTCTCAAATAATTTGGTCGCGCTACACAATTTTAGCGGTGGTTATTGTGGAATATCCAAAGTTGAAGAAGATAAAATAAACGTTTGCTACCTTGCAGATTACAACACCTTTAAACAATATAAAAATATAGAAGATTATCAAAAAGAAGTTTTATATAAGAATGCACATCTTAAAACCTTTTTTGAAAATTGCACTATGCTGTTTGATAAGCCATTAACAATAAGCCAGATTTCGTTTGACAAAAAAGAACCTGTAGAAAACCATATTTTAATGATAGGAGATACTGCCGGGCTTATTCATCCGTTGTGTGGCAATGGTATGGCTATCGCGATACATGGTGCTAAAATAGCATCAGATTTGGTTGTAGCGTATTATGAAAAAAAAATTACAAGAGATGTTTTAGAGCGGCAATATGCATGCCAATGGAAGAAACAATTTAGTAGAAGGTTATTTATTGGCCGGATGCTTGGCAAAGCTTTACGAAATAAATCGCTTACAGGCCAAATGCTTAAAATAGCCGTAAATTTTCCTGTAATATTACCCAAAATTATAAAACAGACTCATGGTAAACCCATAGAAATATTTAATTAATGGGAATAAATACCAAATGCCGCACACAGCAAACAGAGATAATGGACGACTTTTTACTTGAGGGTGAAGAGTTGCGCGATGCATTAGATAAAATTGCATCTATAAATCAATTACTTGGCGGTAATAAACTCACACTTAATGGTGTAAAGCGATTACTGACAAAGGCAGATAAAACGAAAAACATTACCATAGCCGATATTGGCTGTGGTAACGGAGATATGCTGCGTATGCTTGCAGACTACGGCAGAACACAAAATCTTCAGCTAAATTTGATAGGTATTGATGCTAATGCTTTTACGATTAGCCATGCAGAAATACTTTCGGAGGACTATTCCAATATTCAATATCAATGCGTTGATATTTTTAGTCAGGAATTTAACTCCTTAAAATACGATATTGTGCTTTGCACGCTTACATTACACCATTTTACTGATAACGACATTGTACATATTATTGCTACCTTTAAAAAAAATGCAGCGATAGGGGTAATTATAAACGACCTGCACCGTAGTAAATTAGCTTACAGGCTTTTTACATTTATTTGCTACATATTTAAATTAAACCGCATGTCGCGGGAAGACGGGTTGGTTTCTATATTACGCGGATTTAAAAAAGAAGAGCTCGAAGCCTATTCACAAAAACTGAATTTAAAAAACTACAGCATCCACTGGAAATGGGCATTTAGATACCAATGGATAATATATAACCTATGAGTGTAAAAATAGTAACCGCCACAAAGCAGCTGCCCCAATATTCCCGAACCACAGCCGATATATTACCTTTATTAGACGGGTGGCTACACGGCCAGGATGAGCGTTTTATTAAAAAAGTAAAGAAAATATTTGAGGGTGCCGCTGTAGATGTCCGCTATTCCATTATGGATCCGCTGGAGGTTTTTACAGCCACATCTTTTGAAGAAAAGAACGATATCTATAGTAGGGAAGTAATTAAGCTTGGCGAAAAGGTATTGCAAAAGGCATTAAAGAAAGCAGGGTGGGAGCCGCAAACACTGGATTATATTATTACCGTAAGCTGTACCGGTATCATGATACCGTCACTTGATGCTTATCTTATTAACAAAATGAAACTGCGCCAGGATATCGTGCGCCTGCCGGTTACAGAGATGGGTTGTGCAGCCGGGATATCGGGTATTATATATGCTAAAAACTTCCTGAAGGCAAATCCCGGGAAACGTGCTGCCGTAATCGCGGTAGAATCGCCCACGGCAACATTTCAGCTTGATGATTTCTCAATGCCAAATATTGTGAGTGCAGCAATTTTTGGCGATGGGGCTGCCTGTTGCCTGTTATCTTCTTGCGATGATGATAACGGGCCAGAAATTGTTGACGAGCAAATGTACCATTTTTATGATGCTGAGCACATGATGGGCTTTAAACTTACCAATAGTGGTCTGCAAATGGTTCTTGATATAGAAGTGCCTGATACCATTGCGGCGCATTTTGGCGATATAATCCATCCTTTTTTGCAACGCAACGATTTAACTATAGAAGATATAGACCACCTTATATTTCATCCCGGCGGAAAAAAAATAGTACAGACCGTAGAGGAGTTATTCTCAGGCCTCGGAAAAAATATTAATGATACTAAAGAAGTATTGCGGCAGTATGGCAACATGTCAAGCGCCACGGTTCTTTACGTTTTAGAGCGTATATTAGATAACAATCCCAAAGCAGGAGAGCGTGGCATAATGTTAAGTTTTGGCCCTGGATTTTCGGCACAACGTGTTTTATTACAATGGTAAATAAATAGATATATAACTTATGGAATTGAATGATATTTTAGCAAAACTGCCTTACAGTAAACCTTTTTTATTTGTAAATGAATTGCTGCATGTAGATGAAAATAGTATTAGCGGAACTTATACTTTTGATGAAACCCTCGACTTTTATAAAGGCCATTTTAAAGGCAACCCCGTAACGCCGGGCGTTATTTTAACCGAAACTATGGCGCAGATAGGCATGGTATGCCTTGGTATTTACCTGTTAAATGATAAGTTGACACCAGAGACTGTAATAGCTTTTACATCAGCCGATATACAGTTTCTAAAAGTTGTCTATCCTAATGAAAAGGTAACTGTATTTGCAGAAAAAACGTTCTTTAGGTTTGGCAAGATAAAGTGCAATGTGGTAATGAAAAATGAGGCGGGAGATGAAGTTTGCAAAGGCGTTGTTAGCGGTATGATAACTAAAAACTTATGAACCGGAGGGTTGTTATTACAGGCTTAGGTGTTGCTGCCCCAAATGGTGTAGGGATTCCCGCGT
>Ga0247806_10000288_pt1 | contig 34314 bp, 32 predicted proteins | sample UWRJL059202B1_FD_179935 | JGI IMG/M metagenome (GOLD analysis project Ga0247806, IMG submission 179935) | Plant litter microbial communities from Arlington Agricultural Research Station in Wisconsin, United States - UWRJ-L059-202B-1 | ecosystem: Environmental > Terrestrial > Plant litter >... | reverse complement strand
AATTCATTGCCGAAAAATTTGCGTTATCTGTTAACGTGTTGTTAATGATAGTATTGAATTTGTAAGTAACTGTATAGTAGTGCATTTTTTTAATAACGTTTTGGCAATTTGCTGTAAATGCCCTTGTAAGGGCTGTTTTACAACGAAACTATTTTAAATAAAGTATAAAACTGTTAAAAATTATAGCATAAAATAATGCCAAACCCTGCGGGTTTGCTATAATTTCGCTCAATTTACGTATTATAATAAAGGTATCTGCAAAACGGCAGGAGGTTTTACATTTATTTTACTATGCATGCCTTAATAAACAAGCCATTTGTTTAATTTTATGGCCGAAATATAGTTACCGAAAACGAAATAGCTAACAAATACCAAATAACAAAGAATCAAAATACAATTTTGTGGGCGAAGGAGAAATCTGAAATCTACGATCTGAAATCTGAAATAAAAAAATGAAGACAGTACTCATAACAGGCGCAACAAGTGGTATAGGCAGGGCAACGGCACGTTTTTTAGCTAAAAATAAATTCAGGCTTATTATATGTGGCAGGCGCGAAGACCGGCTTGCCGAACTTCAGGATGAGTTCTCGGCACTTACCGATGTGCATACCCTAAACTTTGACGTGCGTAAAAAAAAGGATGTAAAAAAATCTATTGCCTCCCTGCCGCCTGATTTTGCCCATATAGATGTACTGATTAACAATGCCGGTAATGCCCACGGCCTGGACCCTATAGAGAATGGCGACGAAGAAGACTGGGATGCTATGATAGACATTAATATTAAAGGCCTGCTCTACGTAAGTAAAGAAGTAATACCGGGAATGGTAACGCGCAGGAGCGGCCACATAATAAACATAGGCTCTATAGCCGGTAAAGAGGTGTATACTAACGGTAATGTATACTGCGCTACAAAGCATGCGGTAGATGCCATAAACCAGGGCATGCGCATGGACCTTAACCAGTATGGCATTCGCGTGGGGGCTATAAACCCGGGCATGGTAGATACCGAGTTTAGCGAAGTACGCTTTAAAGGCGACCGCGAAAGGGCAGAGAGCGTTTATGTAGGTTTTGAGCCGCTGAAGGCAGAGGATATTGCAGATATTATTCACTTTGTCATCAGCCGGCCATACCACGTTAACATTGCCGACCTTTTAGTACTGCCTACTGCACAGGCAAGTGCTACACTGGTAAACAAAACGGTATAAATTTTAAGGTTAATGTATAAGCTTACTTAGCGAAGTTTTATGTTTAATTTTTACCACATAGCATCTATGTGGTAAAAATTTTAGGCACTACCTTAATTTAGCAGGAGCTTCTATCTCTTTCGTTATTTTATTTTTATACACAACATACAAAAATTGCAATAAATGCGTTTTACCTATATTTGCGCAAATAATTGCTGATGAAACATTTTCTCCCCTTATTTCTTTTACTCTTTTGCCTTAATGGCAATGCACAAGGCAACCAGCAATGGGGCAGCTATTTTTCGTATACTAATATTGTAGACCTTGCACAGTCTGGCACAAGGGTTTTTGCCGCGAGCCAAAATGCAATGTTTAGCCAAAACAATATTAGTGGCGAGCTTAAAACAATAACATCTATAGACGGGCTTAAGGCAGAGACTATATCGGCCATATATTACAGTGCTGCTTACAACAAAACGCTTGTGGGCAGCAGCAATGGCCTCTTGCTTATTATTAATGCTAATAACAGCATTGTTGCAAAAAATGCCATAGTACAGGAAACCACTGTTGTGGCATCTAAAAAGAAAATAAACCATATATATGAATACAATGGCATTGCCTACCTCTCTACCGATTTTGGTATTGTAGAGTTTAACCTTGCTACACTGGAGTTTGGCGATACTTTTTACCTTGGGCCTAACGGTGCAGAGGTTGCCGTAAGGCAGGCTACCGTTTATAACGGTTATATTTATGCGGCTACTTATGAGGGTTTTGGCATTCGCCGTGCCCTGATTACTAACCCCAACCTTAACGATTATAACCAGTGGCAGCCACAGTTTGCAGGTACTTACTGGACAGGCATCCTTACCTTTGGCACCAGCCTTTTTGCTATAGATAATTACGGAAATATAGTACGCCTGCAGGGCGATGAACGCCTTGCTTTTGGTAATTTGCCATCTGCCGCGACAGATTTAAGAGAAAGCAGTGGTTTTATGATAGCTACCTGCGCCACAAAAATATTGGTTTACAATAGCCAGTACCAACAGCAATTGCAAATAAATGCTATACCCGGCGAGGTAGAAAATGTTACTTACACATCTGCCACCATAGTAGGACAAACACTATATATAGGCACGGCAGAGCGTGGTGTTTTTAGCGTACCTATGAATTTTTCGGGATCCTTTGTAAACATAACACCCGACGGACCGCTGCGCGATAATGTTTTCTCAATAAAAAAATCACGTAATTTTTTATGGGCAGTATTTGGAGGGTACAAATTTAATTTCACTCCACTTATTAATCGTGATGGCGTTAGTAAATTTACAAAAGACGGCTGGCTTAACATACCATACAGTGACCTTGATAACTTTGGTACTTTTCAGGATATATCTAATATTAGTATAAACCCAAATAACGAGAAAGAGGTATACCTTAACTCGGCAGGTTCTGGTTTGCTTAAACTTGTAGATAATGTACCAGTTACACTTTATAATAGTGTAACGCCCACTAATACAAAACTGGAAAGTGTACAGGATTATACGTTAGACGGTTACATTAGCGTACGCGTAAACGGTGGTACTTTTGACAGGAATAACAACTTATGGATGACCGATGCCCGTACAGAAAAACCTTTAAAAGTACTTTTAGCCGGTGGTGGCTGGGCCGAATATTCTTTAGCAGATGTGATTCAGGATCGTATACATACAGAGTATGGTAAAATGATTATAGACAGGAATGGTACAAAGTGGATTCCTACTATATCGCAGGGGCTTGTGGGGTTTAATGAGGTGCTTAGCAATAAATTTATTGTGGTTAATAGTGATAGCGGACTTAGTAGTGACTATGTAAAATGTGTTGAAGTAGATAATAGTAACCGTTTATGGATAGGTACCGACAGGGGTTTAAGAACCTTATTTGCCGATCGTTTTATGACTGAGAATACTCTGGAGGCTACCAATATAGTTTTTCTGGAAGATGGTGTGCCGGTAGAACTTATGAACGAACAAAGTGTTACAGATATTGAGACCGATGGGTCTAATAATAAATGGATAGGAACAGCTGGCGCAGGTGCTTTTTTAGTATCGCCCGATGGGCAAAGTACATTGTTTCATTTTACTAAAGATAATTCGCCGTTACCAAGTAACAACATAAACGATATAGAGATAGACGACATTACCGGCGAAGTTTTTTTTGCTACAGATAGAGGTTTGGTGTCTTACAAAGGTACATCTACCGCTGCCGAAGACGACCTTAGCAATGTATATGTATATCCTAACCCTGTGCGCCCCGGCTTTGAGGGCGATGTAAAAATAAGTGGTCTTGTAAACAGGGCAACCGTAAAAATTACAGATATAGAGGGTAACCTTGTGTATGAAGCTACATCCGAAGGAGGAACCATACTGTGGGATACCCGTGCTTTTGGTAAATATAAAGTAGCAAGTGGTGTGTATATGATATTTATATCATCTGAAGATGCAACGCTTACCAAGGTAAAAAAGGTAATGGTTGTAAGGTAGAATTGTAGATCTTAGATTTCAGAATTCAAATTGAGCTTCACTCATAAGGATATCTCAAAATGCTGTGGCATTCGTAATTCGTAATTTTTAATTCCTAATTAAAAAAAGTGCTTGTAAAAACAAAAGCCATTGTACTTAGTGCATTGCGCTATCAGGAAAAGAGCCTGGTGGTAAAATGCTTTACAGAAAGCGACGGGCTAAAATCATACTACGTTCGCGATGCATTTTCATCTAAAAAAAGCAGCCAGAAAACTATATATTTTCGGCCGCTTACAATTTTAGATATGGAGGCTACCCATAAGAATAAAGGTACGCTGGAGTATTTTAAGGAGGTAAGGCTGGCTTTTCCGCACCTTTCTGTAAATACAAATATGCTTAAAACAAGCATTACCCTTTTTGTGTCGGAAATGCTTCATAATTGTATTAAAGAAGAAGAACAAAACCAAAGCTTATATGATTTTCTTGAAACAGCACTGCTGTGGCTGGACAGCCATGATGAGGTGGTTAACTTTCATTTGATACTGCTTATGGAGCTAACCAAATTTTTGGGCTTTTACCCCGATAATTCGCAACAGGAAAATCCTTATTTTGAAATGACCGAAGGGGTTTTTATTCCGTACCAGTCTACAAGCTGTATTAATGCCCACGAAACAGCTTTATTGCGAAGGCTTATGGGCTTAAAGTTTGATAACAGCACCAAAGCCTTTCATGTTACAGAAAGGCAGGCGTTGTTAAAAATACTTTTAGATTATTATGCTTTTCACCTTGATAGTTTTCGCAGGCCAAAATCGCTCGATGTATTGCGCGAGGTTTTTGAGTAGTGCTTGTTATTGAGTTAGCATCCCACCCACAATACCTGCACCTAACCATACATACCACCTTTTATACCACGGCACAGGTACAACAACCTGAGCCGATGTAAGAGAGGTTGTAGCTATATTTGGGTTAGTATTAGTAACAGTGGTAATTAAGGTTTCTTTACCTAAAAACCACGAACGCTTAAAACCCGTTATTACAGTTGCCTGGGTGTTTATAGTTAAACTATCTATAGCAAATCCTTTATTGTTTGTGGTGTAATTAAACCGGTACCACTTAGTGTTTATTTTGCCAAACCTGTTAAAAGCACATGGCACTATATCTTTATAGGTTATAGTAATAGTATCGTATTTTATGAGCTGGCTATATTTTATAACAGTTTTAATCTGGCTAAATTGTTTAGCAAAACTGGCCAGTTGTTTATCTTTTGCTAACAGAGTTTGCTGTAATTGCGCTTTATCTACATTAAGCGTTTTGATACTTGCCAATTGTGTACCGTCGCGATTTTTAAAATAGGTTATACTATCGGTTAAGGCATTATAATTTTTAGTGGCATTTTGTAGATTTGAGTGACAGCGTTGCACCGTTACAAACAGCATTAGTATCAGCACAATTACAATGGCAGTACAGGTATGGTTTTTCATAAATTTACCCATTTAAAGGTTATGCCATCTATAACGTTGGTAAATACATCTCCTGCATTATACTTTACCTGTAGCGATTTCCAGTTGTTTCCAAAGGTTTTCTCGAAATGAGGATAATCAGGAAAAGATTTCCAGTCGCCGCCCCATGCCCAGCCCAGTTTTTTAAGGTAAATAACAACTTCCATCCAGTCGGGCATGCCATCCTTGTCGTCATCGCTTGTAGTATTCCAGGAAGCAATTTCAAATGTACCGTCGCCATTTTTATCAATAAGGATTACGATATCAAAAGCTAATCCGTAATTGTGGATGGACTGCCCTGCTTTAGCATTGGTTACTTTTTTACCGGGCTGGGTTCTCCCAATGGCATAAAGTGCACCCTGCTCATTAAATGTTCGCAGTGTATGCGCAAACCTAAGCCTGATTTTTTTACCAAAAAGATTGTTATTAATGTGTTTGTAAGCAGTAAGCACCTCCTGCCTTACGGCAGGGTGCAGGCAATTTATCCGGGTTAAGGTTAAGGCATCCATCAGATATTTTTAGTCAGGTCAAATACATCATCTTTCAAGTCTTTAGTACGCTTAAGGGCATTGCGTAATTGCTTTAGGATATTAATGCCATGCGCCTGTTCTATATTTTCTTTGATAGAAACCATCTCGGTAAAAATGAGTACCATAGCACAAGCTTTGGTAAAAAAGTAGTTTACAGAGAACCACACGCAAAAAAACTCTGATAGTAAAAAATAGTCAATGCCAAAAAGCATGAGTATTACCAGTTCATAAACAAACATTTTAAGGATAACATCGGCAAAACGGCGGCTTATTAAAGGTTGTTCTGTTCTAACCGATTTGTAAATGCCCATTAAGGTGTCTAAACTTATGGCAGCACCTACTGCAATAAGTATTCCATGTACAGGCATAAAAAATGCGAGTAGCGATATACTAAATGATTGAATAAGTTTCACGTTTAAGACTATTTGCAAATATTCAGTGAGATGCGAATATTATAAAGACAATCCTCCATCAGTAATATTCCACCTTTTTGTAGAAGTTAAAAAATTACGGCCGGATAGTCCCTGCGAAGTATATTTTATAGTCCCAAAATTAATAGACTTGTTAGTAACAACATTTTGTGCAGCCCAGCTGTTAAGTAGTGCATTATAGTTTTCAGAAGAATAATCAGAAAATGTTTTTCCCGACATGAAATTTATAAAATTGTTAACTTTTGAAACATCCCAGGCCGCTATATTTTGATTGAATGCCGTAGCGTTTTGAAACATTGCGATCATAGAGGTAACGTTACTTAGGCTCCATGAATTAATGGGATGGTTAAAGGCCTTCGCATCAATAAACATACCATCCATATTTACTACATTTTTGGTGTCCCACTTATCTAAGGGCTGATTAAAAGCAAAATTTTGCCTGAATATCGAATCCATAATTGTTACTTTAGATACATTCCAGTTATTTAATGGCTGGTTAAAAACCGGGTTATAAGCGAACATGTAAAACATGTTTGTTACATTGCCGGTATCCCATGAAGATATATCCTGATTAAACACTCCTGAAAGGCCAGCAGCAAGGCGAAACATATTGGTCATATTAGTAACTTTGCTGGTATCCCAATTATTTAAAGGTTGGTTAAAGGCAGTTGCGCGGCCAAACATTTGTGCCATGTCTGTAACATTGCTTGTATTCCAATTGTTTAATGGTTGGTTAAAAGAGGATGTTACATAAAACATAGATTGCATATTAATAACGCTACTGACATCCCAATTATTTAGCGGCTGATTGAAGGAAATGGCGTTACTAAACATACTATTCGTTCCGGTTACATTGCTTGTATTCCAGTTATTTAGGGGCTTATTGAAAGAAGAAGCACCGCTAAACATGGCTAACATACTTTTCACTTTACTAACATCCCAATCGTTTATGTTTTGATTGAAGGATGAAGCATTACTAAACATACTGGTCATAACTGTTACTTTACCCGTGTTCCATCCATTAAGCGGACTATTAAAAGCTGTACACTGCCAAAACATGGCGCTCATAGTAGTAATTGTGCTAACATCCCAATCTGATATTAAATTAACTATATCTAAAGAACTACATTGGGCAAACATGTAATTTATATCGGTAACACCTTTTAAATTCAGAGTATCACTTACATCACTAAGCTTTAAATTAGTACAACCGTAAAAAACACGTCCTAAGTTTCCTATTAGTAAACATCCCCATTGTTGTACGCTTAACAACTTAAGCCTGTCTCCCTGATTGTTAAATCTAAACCCGATAAGCGTGCCTTTTATCGTTACAGTATAGGTTCCGGGCGTTGTATAATCATGTACTGTATCTGCCTGATTGTACGACGTAATTCTTGATGTTGTTTCATCTCCCCAATCAACCTTAAAATCGTAAATACCACCATCGTATAATGGGAGTTTAATTTGGTTTTCGGTACTGCTGCCAACACTTATATTATCGGTTTTCCATCTGGATATAAAAGGCAGTGTCCGTTGCCTCATCCTGCTTGCTAAAATTGCTCCCATAGTTATCTTAATTCGAGTTTACCATATAAAGAAACCTCTGTAACCGACCTGAATTTCAACCCAAACACACTATTCTTTTCTGCTGTTTTTGGGTTTTCCGAAGCACCATAATTTAATATTACACTTCCGCCTGTAAATGTAGCCTGACCAATATCTGCAGTCTCTCCCTCTATAAGAGTATTTGTTGTAAATACAGCATCGGGAATTTTAATGGTAAAATCTACAGGGATTTTAAACAACAACCATTTATCCTTATCTTCTGCCGCGAGGGTATAAATTCCATTTTCAAACCCTGGTGTTTCTGTTATAACTGTCTTAACGGGTTTATGTACATCGCTAACCATTGCAAAAACATCATTAACCTGTTTTGCAGGCACAATATAGCTAACAGTAGCTGTTGGCTCTGCAAAATCTATAGTAACCGACTGCGCATTTCTACTTCTATGTACTATATTGGCACCATAAGCCGTTGTAGCATCGGTATCTTCGTGAACATGCACAGCATATTGTAAAGTACTGTTGTTTTGCCCCAGTACCTGCGCATAAGAGGGCATAAATGGTGCCGGAGCAACATCATTAAGCTGCTGAAAATCGGTATTGGTACTTTGCAATCTCCCGGTGCCATATCTTCCTGCTGTGCCTATCCATAAATACGATATTTCTTCGTTATTTACTGTTCCTTTAAAAATGGTATAGCCTTCTTCCTGCGTCTGTAATGTTACATCGGGGTTTTGGCTATTTAACCACTCACTTACTGTTTGGTCTTCCGACAGGCTAAACTGTATTATCTGGGTTTCTGCACCAGACTCCACATCCTCCAGTGTAGCCTCGTTAGTGTAAATCAACTCTATATTAGCCGATGTTAATTGGGTTTGCCCGCTGCCATACCACCCTTTGCCCTTATTAACCATCTTGTACTTTAATATTAACGGGCCAATAAATCGTATAGGCACTTCGGGTCCGGGGCCATCCGGTCTTTGAAGTGTAGTTTGCTGACGGCCAATAAACCATACCGACTGTGTATCTTTTATTTCGTAAGCTCTTAAATTATTTATTGCCGAAAGTATACTTGCAGTTGTATAATTATTAGGTATGGTAAACGTCTTTTTAATGTCTATGTTGTCCTGATTTACGGGGGTGATTGCCTCATTAAGCAACTGAAAATTATCTGATACCGATTGTGTCCTGCCACTACCATAAGTGCCTGCGTTGCCTATCCATAAATACGACTGGTTATTGGTACCCGTGCTTTTAAAAATGGTGTAGCCTTCTTGCTGGGGTTGTATTACTATTGCTGGGTTTTGAGCATTAAGCCACTGGCTTATGGTTTGTCCTTCGGTAAGTGTAAATAAAACAATATCGGTCTCAACGGCAACTTCAAGGTCGTTTAAAGAGGCTTCATTGCTATAAACCAATTCAATATCCGTCGATCGTAACTGTGTTTGCCCGGAGCCATAAATACCTTTGCCTTTGTTAAGCATTTTATATTTTAGCAGTAACGGATTAGTATTTGTTGGGGGGCGGGGTACATTTAAGTTGCCGTCATCTATAAACGTAAGTTCCCTAACCACAAACCACAACGACTGGTTGTCGTTTACAGTATAAGCCGGCAGGCTGTTAATAGTGTTGATTATCGTTAGGCTGTCGAATCTGCCTTGTAAAGAAATGGTTTTTTTTATGTCTATATTATCCTGATTTGTGGCAACTACTATTTCAGGGATTGCTAAAAAGTCTGATGATGATGTTAGCCTGCCGCCTGAGCCGTTACTACCACCTGTGCCTACCCATAAGTAGGTTATTGCAGTACCATTTATAGTTCCTGTAAAAATAGTGTAAGCGTCGGCAGGTGACGGTATAGTAAAAGGAGGGTTATGTACTACTACCCACGATAAAATGGTTGTTGTAATGGCTCCATAATTAATAATCTGCGTGTTAGGTTGCGCTTTAATGTCCTGCACGGTAGCCTGTGCGGCATTAACCAGTTCTATATCGGTTATGGTTAACTCAAATGCGCCCTGCCCGTAAGTACCCTTACCATAGTTAATCATTTTGTATTTATAAACATGGGGGGTTGTAATCCTGTTGTTTAAGCCAGGAGCACCCGGTACAGATACTATAAACCACAGGCTCTGCTTATCATCGAGCGTATACATGTCAAGGCTGTTTATTTGTGACAGTATACTTTCCGGCAAAGCCGATGAGCTCCTCATGTAATGCACAACATCTATATTGTCCTGGTCGATATCGGGGCTGTCCCCACCCAAATTATTGCGCGAATATAGTACCGGCAGCAGTGCCGCCTGCAAATCTGTCACGTTAGGGTACCGCACCCCGTCTACCATAAAGTTGCTGTAATGCGTTAACTCTAACAGTACATCGTGACGTTCGTAACAATTAAATAGCTCTATTTTATTGCCGTGTACCTCTGTAACATAATTTTTTAGGTACTGTATGTTGTTTATAGAAAAGCGCTTGTCGTTTACAGTTGATATAATATTCATTAGCCTATTTTTTTAAATCGAAATCCTCCCTGTTTGGTTTTGCAGGTTTTAAAATCGGGGTGTGCCGTGCGAACGAGGTAATTTTTTACATTCTCCCACACCTGCACGGCTGCTTCACGGTTTAGTGTATACAAGGTTTTTTTAGCCGATACCTCTACCGGCCTGCTGTTGTCGCTTAGTTTTTCGACTACAGAGAAAGGTGTGTCTATTGCCGATGAAAACATCATGTAGCGTGCATAAGCAAAATAGGTAAGCACCATGCTAAGGCCATAGTTAGTATAGCTTATGCCGTCGTGTTCATAAATGCAGCCTTCTAATAGGTCGGCGTAATCTACGGGGGCAGAAAGTATTTTGTTGAAAAAGCTTTCGCCAATAAGCGGCTGAAGGTCCAGCAGCTGCGCATCGAGTATTTGCTCGTGCAGCTTGTCGTCATATGGCGTTTTAGATATTTGCTTGTAGCGGGCAATATCGCTACGGGTTATCAGGGGTTGCATCGTCTATCAGTTTTAGGGGTTGTACAATAAGGCTCGCGTAGTCTTGCGACCGCTGCAATAATTGATTGATAACCGCTGTAAGTAAACTCCGCTCCTTGCTTGTGTTTTCCCAATATGTGCGTTTCATTTCGCGGATGGCCTCGCCCGAATTGCCAAACAGCGACGAATCGTTTGTTTTTACCAGTCCTGCCGGCAGGTTATTAAAAGCCACAAGTATATTTTCGCGTACGCTGGTTTCGGTATAATTAAATAGCTTGTCGTCTATCTTGCTTTCTATCTGTTTTATCAATATGGCATCGTCCAGTTTTTCTCCTGCAAAGTCCATTTCAAGGCACAGCACGCCACCGGTATTTTGTGCGCCAAGGCTGTCTTTTATGGCCTGCTGAAAACGCTCCCGTTCACTCTCTGCCTCTGTTAGTGCAGTGCTGCCGGGTTCGAGGCCTTCGCCCACAAGTGGTCGTGTAACTACCAGCGTATTGCCAAAAAAGCCTTTACGCAACAACTTGTTTTTGTAAATGGATGCCTGCGCCTCGCTATCGCAATCTTCGGAAACCGAGTCGATGCGCGACAGCGGGTAAATAAGCTTCGTGTCCATGTTTACAAAGAGTATCTGCCCTTTGTAATGTTCCCACCCGCCTGCCTTTTCTACCTGTGCGTCTATGACCGCTTTACGCGGATTGTAAACATCTACCAACTCTATTTCGCTGCGCTTTGGCTTAAGCCATTCTTTGCTTATGGCTATCTTGCCGGCATAATCGTTGCTGTCTTTTTTGCCTATTCGGCACCACTCATAAGGCACCACGCTGCAATCGGCAATTTGGTACAGGGCATTCCAGTTTATGTGAATAAACACGCCGCGTTGTTTAACAAGGTCGTCGGCTACATCATCGGCAAAATCTATCAGTTTCAGGTTTTTTTCTTTGTTGATGATAATGCTGTCGGCATCCGTGCCATACCCTTTCCCGATGAGGTATTGCACCATTATAGCTGCTGCACTCTTTGCCGTAACGCTGTTGTTTACCAGCCTGTCCATACGTTCCGGGTAGGTGTTATCGGTATCATTGGCATATACGTCGGCACTTTTACTCCAGGGTGTGAGCCTTTTCCATACGTCTATTAAAAGAGTTCTCATTCGGGTTGTCCGGTATTGTAAATATCAATATCATCGCTTCCTTCAAGCGGTACATCAGCAGCTAAATCGGCCAATGGCTCTTCGGCTTCCGGGTATGTTACACTATCATCTGCAATCATAAACGAACCGTCAAACGGATCGCCTGCCGATGGTATCTCTGCAAAAAACCTTATGCCATCGGGCTGCTGCAACAGTATTTCGGCATATTCATTAGTAATGTTGCTGTTGTTTACTAATATGGGCGAGCCAAATTGCAACGGTATGTTTTCGTATTTTTTGTGTAGTTTGTAAGCGCAGGTATTTTGCATAGCATTAAAATGGTTTTGATAGTTAGTTAAATAAGCCGTTAAGCATTTAGGGCAGGAAGGGTTAACCGATCCGCCAAAAAGGGAGGTGTATTCTTTAAGAAACAGCTCCAGGTATGGCACACCCTTACCAGTAACAGACTGGGTAAGGGTGGCAATATCCATAGTGGTAAAATCCATAAGGGGAGGTTATGCCTCAATAAAATTATTGTCGAACAGCGCTTTCCTTATTCCGTATGCTTCGGCTTCCTTAAAGTAGGTTTTTGGCATGGTGGTTTCCTCAAAACCATCGGCAGATGCGAGTTCGAACATAATCATGTTGTCATTCTCCTTAGAGCTGTTGGTCATGGTTGTAAGCTCCAGGCCGGAGTGGTAACCCAGTACCTCAAAAGCATCTGCATTGGCTGCACCTTTCCACACCTGCTCTATAACCACCACATACTTGCCGCCTTTGCTAAGGTTATCAGCTTGTTTTTTATTGGCAAGGCTGGGGTTAAAGATCACACCGCTAAAGGTGTGCTTAAATTTGTCGGGTGCATTTTCTTTTTTAACCAGTTCCCACGCCTTGCCGTTACTTTGCTTAACACCCGTAAGCTTATAGCCTGTTTTGCCCGGTTTAAGCTGTATTTGCGTTACCTGAAGCCTGCTGTCTGCGCTTAGGGTGGTGGCAGAAACATCAATGTCGTCTTTATTAATAAGCAATACGTTTTGTTCTATACCACCTGTGGGCGCATTGGCGCAATCAAATAAAATGTCTGCTGTTAAATGTCCTGTACAATCAAATGCTGTTGGCATATTGTTTTTGTTTTTTGTTGAAGTATTTTTTGAAATTCGAAAGTCTTAATGTTGAAAGTCGGAAGGACCTCGAAGTGGAGTAGATGACCTCACCCCCAGCCCCTCTCCGAAGGAGAGGGGAGCAGCTACACTCATAAATCTAATGCAATTGAGTTAGCGGGTTAGAGTGAAGCTAAGGCATTAAACTTCGTTGCGTTAAGCAAAACATAAGTTGAGGCGTTAAGAAAGATTTGCTGTTTGAGCGCAGCGAGTTCAAATCTTTTAGCGGAGACTTATGTTTTGTAGCATAAGAAGTTAGAGCCTTTAATTTTTGTTTCTTTTGTTTCAAGACAAAAGAAAAGACTGACACACCCCAACCCCTCTCAAGAGCTATCGTGTGGACATATCTCCATAACCACTCTTTTTTGACCTCACCCCCAGCCCCTCTCCGAAGGAGAGGGTAGCCAGCTACACTCCTGGTGAACAGTGTTACGTTTGAATAAGTGGGTTTGAGTTCCCCTCTCCTTCGGAGAGGGGTTAGGGGAGAGGTTATAACGAAAACCACCCCGGCTTTCAGCCACCCCTCCATGGGAAGGGAATAGCTACACTCCTTAAGCAAAGCTCCGTTTGAAATAGCGGCTTTAAGTGTCATTCCGAATGCAGCGCAGCGGAATTGAGGAATCTCTTTTTATTAATTTAAGATATTCTCCTTCGAAATTGAAAACCGTCTGAGTCAGCCATCCGAGTTCCCCTCTCCTTCGGAGAGGGGTTAGGGGTGAGGTTTTTTGCGCCTTTACCAGCTACTCATAACTTTAAACCTTAAACTCTAAACTTTAATACGCCGCTACCACCATATATTCTTCCAGCAATTTGGCATCAATAGTATAGGCAGCATCCATAAAATTGGTTTTAAGGGTCTTGTCATAAAACACATCCAGTTTGGCAAGGTCGGCGTCGCTAAGAGTGCCTACGGGTATGTTGCTCTTAGTAGTAAATACCGCCCTGTGTGGCAGGTTGTATTTAGTGCCGTTGTCCTGGTAGGTTTTAATATAGCGGTCCCAGTCGTAGCGTACTTTAACCTCTATACCATCAAACAACAGTTTAGGGCGGCCACCTTCAACCACTTCCATGTAGCCCGAACCTAAGTTCTTGTTGCGCAGCGTGGCACGGTAGTTATCGGCAAGAGAGCGCGAGGCAAGTATAAAAGCATCATCTGCAGCAACAAGCCTTTCATCGGCAGCGGTTAACAGCTTTTCGAAAATACCAATGGCAGCATCTGCAGCAAGAGCCTGGGCATTATAACCCGCACCGGTGTTAACATCTATAGGCACACGGGTAACTTTGTTTGCCGTTACCGCAGTAAAGATTTGCTTAAAGAGCCCGTTAAAAGAGTTAAAGTAATCAAGATCTGTACCCACTTTAAACACCCCGCCGTTTGCTGTGGTGGCAGCAGCGGTATCGTTAAACCATACCTTGCGGTGAATGTTTTCCTGCAAAGCCGTCTCTACCGCCGATATGATAACGCCAAACTCCTGAGAGCCCACGGCATCAAAAAAGTCGGGGTTAATGCGCTGCGATTTCCTGAACATTTTAAACAGTGCCGGCATATCTGCCTGGCAATGCCTCAGCCTGAAATCTTCGAGTACGGGTGTCCAGAATTTCTCGGTCAGTGCAAAACCGCCTGCCTCATTGGGCTGGCACCCCACCGTTTTTTTACCCAGCAGGCCAAGCCTTCCTGCAAAGGCAATCTGGGTGTTTACATCAATACCCGTTTCTATCTCGTGGTATTCGGCAAGGTCGCTTTCGTTAAAAACCCTCGCAAAAATTACCTCGCTTACCGTTTCGGCCTCACGGGCATGTAGTGTTAATCCATCTGCATTAATAACGCTCATTACTTACGGGTGTTTTGTTTCAAATATTCTTTCATTCCGGCAAGCCTGTCGGTTTCTCCCGCCCTGCGCTGCGCCACCTTTTTACCATCTACACTAAATTTGCTTGTTACCTGCTTTTTTAGTGCCAGTACCTCACTTTTAATAGTGTTTAGCTGGCGTTTTAAAGCCTTGTTCTCTGTGCGTAACGATGCTGCCTCGGTGTCTTCTTCGGGTTCAATGATCTCGGTTAATTCACCGGCTTCAAACACATACGTGTAGCCATCGGGCAACAGGTATTCGCCTTCGGCAGGAGAACCGTCTACGGTGGCGGTTGCACCCACTTCGATCACTGCATCATCGGGCAGGTCGGTAAAATCAAGTTCGGCACCGGTAGCATCCTGCACCACTTTGTTAAAAATGTGGGCACTTTTAAACTTGCCCAGTACTTTAGTAAACAGGCCTTCCATCCAGTGCCTGTCGTTCTCGGTAAATGTTCCTCTCATAGTAGAGTTGGGGTTAATGAAAGCTTTTGCTGCGGCCTTAACCTGCCGCGAGGTAGTAAAGCCCAGGGCGGCAAGCTGCCTGCCCGTAAGCCACGTTTCGTTTTTAAGGAGCGGCATAATGGCCTGCTCCTGCACGTTAAGCGCTTTTTTGTAAAAGCCCACCATTTTTTTCTCTATAGCACGAAGCTGGTCGGCAAATTGTTCCAGCTCGTCTGCCGTACCCATAGACCCGCCCCACGGCAGGTGAATCATGAACGGAGTATTTTCGCGCACCTGCCTTTTATCGCCTGCCATAAAAATTACGGTGGCTATACTGGCTACAATGCCGCTGCCTATGGTGGTAAGGGGCTTTTTAAGCGATTTTAGATATTGGTAAATGTCGAAACCCACATCTACCAGTCCGCCCTCGCTGTTTATGTGCACATTATAGGCGGTGGCTTTGGGCTGCTTTTTTACCTGGCTTACCACGTCTATAAGTTCTATGCCGGTGGTACCGTCAAACGTGCCTATCTGGCCGGAGATATAAATGTTTGCTGTCATTCATTTTATTTAAGTATTGAAATATTGAATGATTGAAAGCGGAAGAAGTATTGAGAGAAGAATTAAGTAAGGCTTTATAGCTATAAAGGTTTCTTGTTTTGATGATGCAAAGGTACGGCGGGTATTTTGGTTAAGCGCTGAAGCGGGTGTTGCAGTAAATTTATTTCAGATTTAAGAGTGTAGAATTCAGATTGAGCTGCACCGATGCCTCTCCTTTGGGTTGAGCTATCTTATTTAATAGTCTTTCAAATTTTTTTTGCAAAGTTACGGGGGGTATTTTAGTTAAGTACTGAAGCGGGTGTTGCACTAGGTTCTTCTTTTGTCTTGAAATAAAAGAAGCAAAAATTCAAGGCTGGAACTTCTTATGCTACAAATTTAAAGCTTCGGCTAAATCATTTGAACTTGCTTCGCTTCAAACAGCAAATGATTCTTAACGCCTCAACTTCAAATTTGTTTAACGCAACGAAGTTTAAGGCCTTGAGCTTCACTCGGTCGGAGCAATTACACCTTACAGATATATATAGTTGAGTGAGCGGGTTTGAGTTCCCCTGTGACTAATTAAATTATTTAGTAATTGAAATCTTCTTTTGCAAAGTTACGGCGGGTATTTTAGTTAAGTACTGAAGCGGGTGTTGCAGTAAATTTATTTCAGATTTCAGAATGTAGATTTTAGATTTAGCTGCACTCCTGCTTAAAGGGTTGAGTGAGCGGGTTTGAGTTCCCCTCTCCTTTGGAGAGGGGTTAGGGGTGAGGTTGTAAAGCGATTCCGTACAGCCTTGTGTACTAAAGCGAAGCGTTTTTCATTGTGTTCTTAGTGTGTGCTTATCTTAGTGCACTTAGTGGTTCAATTGATTTCAGATTTCAGAATGTAGATTTCAGATTGAGCTGCACTCCTAACTTTTTTATTAGAGTACTAAAGCGGGTTTTGCAATAGTTTAATTTCACCACAAGGATCACAAGGTTTTTCACAAGGGCCACAAGGCTGCATAAATATTGCACGCGGCGGACAACATCCCGATAGCTATTGGGAGTTTTACAAAGGACACAAGGCTTTTCCGCACAGCCTTGTGTCCTAAAGCGAAGCGTTTTCCTTTGTGTTCTTAGTGTGTGTTTATCCTGGTGCGCTTAGTGGTAAATTGATTTCAGATTTCAGAATGTAGATTTTAGATTTAGCTGCACTTCTGCTTTAAGGGTTGAGTTCCCCTCTCCTTCGGAGAGGGGTGAGGTTGCAAAGCGGTTCCAATACTCCGCTATTTAACTCCCCATCCCCCTTCGGCATGGTTTTCCCTACACCATCACAATACAAAATACACTAATTTTGCAGTATGGAGTCCACAATACCGCAGCGCAAAATAATCCACGTAGATATGGATGCCTTTTATGCCTCTGTAGAGCAGCTGGATAATCCTGCCCTGCGGGGTAAGCCCCTTGCTGTGGGGGGTGGCGAAACACGTGGTGTGGTGGCGGCTGCCAGTTATGAGGCGCGAAAATTTGGCGTGCGCAGTGCCATGAGTGGCTTTCTTGCTAAGAAACGCTGCCCGGAGCTTATTTTTGTGCGTCCCCGCTTTGAACGGTACACCGAGATTTCCCGAAAAATACGCAGCATTTTTCATGAGTTTACCGATAAGGTAGAACCCCTCTCGCTCGATGAGGCCTACCTTGATGTTACCGTTAATAAAAAAGGCAACCCCAGCGCGACAATTATAGCCAAAGAAATCAGGCAGCGCATACTGGAGGAAACCGGGTTAACGGCATCGGCAGGGATATCCATCAATAAATTTATTGCCAAGGTTGCCAGCGACTACAACAAGCCTAACGGACAAAAAACGGTAACACCCGATGAGGTGCTTCCCTTTTTAGAAAATCTTGAGATTGGTAAATTTTACGGTGTGGGCAAAGTTACTACCGAGAAGATGTACCAGCTTGGTATTTTTACGGGCAAGGATCTTAAAGAAAAATCTATAGAGTTTTTGGCACAGCATTTTGGCAAGGCAGGAACGTTTTATTACTATGTGGTGCGGGGCATACATAACAGTGAGGTAAAGGCCGACAGGATTGTAAAATCGGTAGGGACAGAGCACACGTTTGACGAAAATTTAGTGTCGGAGGTTTTTATGCTCGAAAAGCTGGAGGATATTGCCATTGAGCTCGACCGACGCCTAAGAAAGAAAAAAATTGCCGGAAAAACCATTACCCTCAAAATCAAATACTCTGATTTTACGGTGCAAACCCGCAGCAAGACACTCCCTTATTTTATATCAGACAAAAGCCTGATATTAGAAGCTACTAAAGAGCTCCTGTACCAGGAACGCCCCAAAGAGTCGGTACGGCTGCTGGGTATTTCGCTGTCTAATTTAAATAATGAGGCAGGCGAGAAAAAAGCGGTTGCAGTACAATTGAAGTTTGATTTTTAGGTAGTTGTAATTGCGAGCATGACTTGTTTTATATACGGCCGGTTTGTCATTCTGACGAAGGAAGAATCTCTCTTTTAGACAAGATTCTTCAACTCCGTTGCACTCCGCTCAGAATGACAAAACCACCGTATATATTCTCTGTGAAACTTTGTGTGAGCTATATTCTCATTAGAGATTCTTCGACTGCGCTGCGCCTGCCTACCTGCAGGCAGACTTCGCTTAGAATGACAGCGGCATATTAGTAGATTTATTCACACGCCGTCACTGCTATGCACAAAGCAGTCTTATTGTTTAGCAAAAAGAGATTCTTCGACTCCGTTGCACTTCGCTCAGAATGACACTTGGCCGTTCTCTTTGTGTGTCTTGTGTTTTCTTTGCGAAACTTTGTGTAATAACAATATGTTTCATTAGATATTCTTCGGCTGCGTTGCACCTGCTACCGGCAGGCAGGCTTCGCTCAGAATGACAGTTACGGGTACGGTATGTAAATTGCTGTAAAATCGAACTAGTGCATTTTTTGCACAAGTTCAAACTTCCCTAATAAAAACTCTTTTTACCCACCGTCCTGTTTACATCTATAACATAAAAGAGCGCCTGGATGTCGTTTACATGAAGTTTAAAATCGGTAAACTCCGGGCTGTCGTTCAGGGAATGGCAGGTAATATAGCCCTCCTCTGTATTATGCTCTATAATTTCTTTAAGCAGTGGCATCTTGCTTTGGGTAGTGTAAATAACCCAATACGGGAAATCGCGGTAGCGCAGCTTGCCGTTCCAGTGGTGGCGCTGCAGCTCGCGGGTACTTACTACACTGTTGCGGGTTATGGCGCGGGAACTGGCATCGTCCATACTATCGCCGTTAACGCGAAAGGCCACATAGCGGCCCTGCACAGGCTTATCTACAAGGATACCATGCTGGCTAAGGTCCATCAAAAAATCAGCATCCTGATACGTGCTTAAAAAACCTGCCTGCACATTAAACTCGGCCAGCGGCATAAGCATGTAATACTGGCCATTGGGCAGTTGTATAAAGCGGTTGCCGTTCTTGTTCTCAAAATCGTCTACCATGCTTACCACCTCCTCGTTTGCCACCACTTTACTATAAGCTACGCTGGGTTCTAATACTTTGTGTAATATTTCACTTTTACTCTTAGGTATCGGCCTGCCCTTCTCATAATTAATAATTGTCTCGCGGCTGGCACCTATAAGGTCGCCCAACTCTTTTTGGGTCAGTCCCAGTTCTTCGCGCTTTTGTTTAATCTCTAATCCTTCCATAATCAAAACTTTAGCCAACAGTTAAAAAAATTTCACAACAAAGTGAAAAAATAAACTCAAAATGATTTTGCAAAGTGGAATATTACACTTAATTTTGCAATATACTTCACAAAGATACAAAAGAAATGCGTAACAAACAACTCTTAACCAAAGAAATAGTGGAACTAAGTGCAATAAAAGCTTCCTATAACCACTATTTAGCCTCTGGGCGTTCGATATTTGAAGTGGAAAATACCACACAGCTGCATTATAACCTATGTGTAATAAACCGCTCACTACGGGAGCTTTTTGAGGAACTGAAGCAGTTAAATATGCAACAGGCAACAGGCGGTAAGCAATGGGCAATAAGCAATGGGCAACCATCAATAGATAATAAGCAATTTACAATTGGTAAGTACTTTGCGTCGGCAGAATTTAAAGCACTCGAAACCCTTGCTATTATGCAGTTTAACAGCGACAGGCGGTTTACGATTACAGAGTAATATGGTTGTTGGTTAGTGGTTGTTTGTTGCTGGCAACTTCACTCTTTCCAGGAAACCAACAACCAATAACCATCAACCAACAACAAACTTTAAGACTTGACAACTTTATAAACTTTTAAACTTATTTAAAGATGACAATTACAGGAACAATTGAAAGCATTGAGTATCGCAACACAGCAGGCCATGAAAAAAAAGTAGTAACCCTGGCGCCCGATGGCAGGCAAAGGGCCTTTGTAGAATTTCGCGGCCGCCGCATGGACGACCTTGATGCCTACAAAGAAAACGACGAGATACAGGTAGCCGTAACCCTGGAAGGCAAAATAAGCAAGAACAGCGGCATACAGTATAATAACCTGGTGGCGCAGAGCGTGCTCAGTTAAAAAGGTATTGGTTGCTGGTTGCCGGTTGTCCGTTGCCGGGAACATCACTCAGGCCTTACGGCTATCAACCATCAACCATTAACCGACAACCAACAACCACTTACAACTTTAAGACTTGATAACATTACAAACTTTCAACTTTTAAAATCATGAACTACAAAATAAAAGGCATAATAACTGCCGTAGGCGATATAAAAACCACCAAGCTGGGCACTGCGGTGCAGCAGCTGCATTTTGAACAGGAAACCGGCAGGATGTTTTACCCATCGGCACTGGGTACAAAAATAGAGCTGTTAAGCGACATGCTGCCGGGCGATGTAGCCGAGCTTGAATTTCATATTTGCGGGTCTAAGGGTACGTACAACAACGTGATTATAGACCATATAGCAAGGGTATAATGAAAGATCCTGCGTTTCTTTTTTACACCAAAGATTTTCAGAGCGGCACCCAGGACATGAGTTGTGAAGAAGTAGGCGCATTTTTAAGGCTTTTGCTTTACCAGCATCAGCACGGGCATATACCATCTAATATCGAAAGGCTGATGCGTATTACAGGGATTTTTTCGACAGAAAAATTCAATATGGTCTGGCAAATGGTTAGCCATAAGTTCAGCGAAAAAGGAGAGCATTTGGTTAACCATCGGTTACAAATAGAAACAACATTGCGTGCCACTGCCAAGCCCAAGAAACTTGCATCGGCAACGTTGGCCGGTTTAATTTCGGCAAATAAAACCCTTACAGATAAGCAGAAGTTTAGTATTAAAAAAGCATTTAAAATTACTGATTATGAGACTTTAAACGAAAATGAAATTAGTAAAACTGTAAAAGAATGGTTTTATAAAATGCTTAACCAAATGGTTAACAATTTAGCAAATGAAAATGCAGATGCAAATGTAATTGAAATTGAAATTGAAAAAGGAAAAGAGGGTTCGGGAGAAAAACCAGATGAGAATGGCTCTCTAACTTCGGCAAGTGTAGCTGGCTCCCCTCTCCTTCGGAGAGGGGCTGGGGGTGAGGTAGTTTTGCCTTTCGCCTCCGCAGAATTTACAGTCCAGTGGCAGGCCTGGAAGCGGTACCGTGCTGCCGAGCATAACTTTACCTACCGCAGCGCCGAAAGCGAGCAGGCCGCCCTTGCCGAACTGGGTACCCTGGCACACACCAGCGAAGCAACGGCTATAGCCATACTGCACCAAAGCATGGGCAAGGGCTGGAAAGGATTTTTTGAACTAAAACACGATGCAACAAAACCCGCTGCCGGCAAAGGCAAAGTGCGCTATAGCGACGATTTCAAAAGAAAAATTGCTAACCGTTTACAGTCCAAATAACTGTATGCTGCACGCTCACAAGCTTACTAACCTTAGCGCGGCAATGAACACTACAGCACCCACACTGGCGGCTATACACCGCGAAAACGGGAAAGAATTCTCTGTCGCCCTGGTCATGGGCTGGCTCGTGTACCTAAACGACATGCTAAACCTTAACAAACCGATGACCGAAGACCAGATTGAGCACTGCGCCACCGAGGTTATATGCCTGTACGGCTCCCTCAAAATGAGCGACCTTACCTACCTGTTTCGCAAGATAATCAGTGGGCAGTATGGCGAGTTTTACGAGAGCCTCACGGTACAAAAGGTGCTTACGTTCTTCCGCCAGTACTTTGACGACCGCTGCTCCTTAGCCGAACTGGAGAGTCAGCGCGACCACGCCGATTTTGCCTCCCGCGACACGTTTAACTACAGCAGTAACCTACGGAGGATATGGGGAGGCATGAGTAGTAAGAGTTAGTATTCAGTGATCAGTGATCAGTGATCAGTCGCAGGAGTATCCGGTAGGAGTGTAGCTGGCTCCCCTCTTGAGAGGGGTTGGGGGTGTGTTTCTACAGGCTGAAGATTTAAAGCCTAATAACTAATTCGTTCTTTGACATAATGTAAAAACAATACAAATGACTGCACCAATATGTAATCATTAACAAGAAAAGTTTCATTATATTTGGTGTAACATATTCTTTTTTAGTGCTACCCATCCGTAAAACCATACACCAATCTAACACAATATACGATACAGGCACCAAGCCTATACTTGTTACATGCGATGATTTACAAGACTGGGTATGCAAGCATGATCACGTAGCAAAACTCGTTAATGAGATAATTGGTTCGAAATTTGCAGAAATATGGAATATAAATACGCCTGAGATATGTTTGCTTGAAGTATCTGATGAACATATACCACGATTGCCTGAACGTTATGTACAAGAAATAAATTTTAGAAAGTTATGCTTTGGGTCATTGCTCTTAAAGAATTGTACCCAAATAGATGATTCATCTGTACTGATGTTTAAAGATAAAAATTTCAAAACAAAAATTAAGAACAAAAAAGATTTTCTTAAAATAGCCTTATTTGATATATGGTTAAGCAATGAAGATCGCAATCAAAATAACAGTAATCTTTTTGTAGATTTTTCTGACCTATCGGAACACAAATTCTTTGCTCTTGACCATGGTGAAATATTTAACTCGGGAAACTTAAAACACGGACTTTTTCAAATTAGTGAAGATGAGTCTATTATAAACACTGAACTTGCAAATGTATTATTCAAAAGAGGTGCAAAATTAACAAAGATTGTTGATGAAATTGTACAAAATTTTTACCTTTGCGCATCTGAATGCGAAAAGGCTCTGACGGAAATTATTAATCTGATTCCTCCACAATGGGGAATAGATAGTGAAGCACTTGAAAATAATATCAAGAAAAACTTATTTAACGAGCAATGGCTTAAAGAGTGCGAAAAATCTTTCAGGTCATTTATTCAGATAAAAATTCAAAATAAATGAAAACATTTTTCAGCATAATATATATACCTTTAAATGCAGCTTTGGATGAAAAAGTGAGTATTGGGCTAATTATGTTTGACAATGAACATGATTTCTTCAAAATTTCTGAAACAAAATTAAATGCTATCAGGAGTTTAATCCCAACTCAAAACTTTACAATTTTAAAAACATATTTTAAAAGTTTAGAAAAAGAACTTAATAAAGGTGGTAATTTAGAGGCGTTAAGAATAGATACTGCAAATAAAGCAAGCTGGGTAAAGGAATCATATATGTCATACCTTCATAAGTATGCAAATAACATGGTTACATTCTCAGATGTTACATCAATCGAAATTCCTTTAAATAATACTAATTTCAGGAGAATTTTTGAAAAATATATTTTTCAGTTTGATGAAGAAACAGAAGATAAGACTACATCTTTTGAAGAAATAGTAGAGAAAAAACTATATCCGAAAATTGAAAGCAAAGTAAACATCAACAGGTTGATAACTCCTTTTGATTTTGAAGAATTAATAACTCCTGTTGAAGTTGATTTTATTGGAAAAAACGGAATAATTGTTGCTGGACAAACTATGGACTTTTCTAAAAGGCTTTATAATTTAGAAAACGATTTAAATAAATATATAACCTTTACCAAGGCAGCTGATTTTAAAGACGGTAAAAAAGGGCATTATTTTGTTGTGGGCCAGGAGCCGCCTAAAGAACAAATCAAAAATCACATAACATGGGAATATGTTAAAAGCAATAAATTAGTTGACTATGTTGATTTTAGCGAAACCGATAAAATTAAAGAATATATAGATGATAAAGGAGTAACTCCTTATTTTGATTTACAAGCCTCATCCTAATTGAGGCTTTTTTCCTTCCCCAATATTTCCTCACCTTTTAAAAAATGAACGAAGCACTAACAGCTTCCGTCATACATAAAACCACACAAAAAGAATATAGCGAAACCTATGCGGCGCAGGCAACAAAGCTAACGCTGCTGGGGCTGACAGAGCAGGACCTGGCAACGTTTTTTGGCGTAAGCCGGCGCATGCTCACGCGCTGGAAAAAAGACCACCCGGAGTTTGCCGATGCCCTAAACCGGGGCAAACGGCAGGCCGATATGGAGGTGGCACATTCGCTGTACCAGGCCACGGTAGACAGGGTTATAACCACGCGACAGGCCATTAAGTGCAAGGAAATTTATTATGACGAGAACGGAAAACGCGTTGAAAAAGAACGCATAGAAATTGTAGAGGTCGAGAAGCATATTCCGGCCGACTTCAGGAGTCAGCAGTTCTGGCTGCGCAACCGCAACCCTGCCCAGTGGAACGAAAAGTATGACGATAGCGATGAAGCATCTCCCGGTGCCGTAACGCTCAATTTGGGCTCCGGCCAAAACCCCCTTACAGATGAAACTGCTGGTTAAACAGGAGCATGCCGTCTTTTACTTAAAAGATGCGGTAACCGAAGAGGTGCTCTACGGCGGTGCTGCCGGTGGTGGCAAGAGTGCCCTTGGCTGCCTTTGGCTAATCGAAATGTGCCAAAAATATCCGGGCACGCGCTGGCTTATGGGTCGGTCTAAATTAAAAACGCTTAAGGAAACTACGCTCAACACCTTTTTTGAACAGGCAACGCTGCTACGGTTGGGCAACCAGTTCAAGTACAAATCTGTAGAGCATGTAATTCAGTTTAACAACGGCAGCCAGATACTGCTCAAAGACCTGTTTTCGTATCCATCCGACCCTAACTTTGACAGCCTTGGCTCGCTCGAAATCAGCGGCGCTTTTATAGATGAATGCAACCAGGTGGCCTATCATGCCTGGCAAATTGTAAAGAGCCGTATTCGGTATAAACTAACCCAATATGGCCTTATCCCCAAGATGCTGGGTTCCTGCAACCCCGCCAAGAACTGGGCATATAAAGAGTTCTACAAACCACAGCGTGATGGTGTGCTGCCGTTGCACAGGAGGTTCATTCAGAGTCTGCCTACAGATAACCCGTACCTGCACCCCAGTTATTTACAGTCGCTTTTACGGCTCGATAAAAACAGCCGCGAACGCCTGTACTACGGCAACTGGGAGTATGACGACGACCCTGCAACGCTAATGGACAACGACAGCATTGCCGATTATTTTAACCCCTCGCACCTTACACCAAGCGGACTCAAATTCATGACGATTGATGTTGCCCGTAAAGGCCGCGACAAAACGGTGTTTCGCATTTGGCACGGGTGGGTGTGCATCGCGCGGGAAAGCATTGCCAAGAGCGGACTCGATGAGGTAGTGGGACGTGCTAAAATTTTGCAAACCCGCTACGGCATTGCCCTTTCTAACATTGTGGCCGACGAAGATGGTGTGGGTGGCGGCGTGGTAGACTTTCTTAAATGCAAGGGTTTTGTAAACAACTCGTCACCGCTCGAAATGCTCGAGGGCAACACGTACATTAAACCCAACTACGACAACCTTAAGAGTCAGTGTTCTATAAAAATGGCAGAGATGATTACCAATCGCCTTGCAGGCGAAGTTTGCGATAATGATGCCGTAAAGCAAACAACCGCCGAAGAGATGGAGCAGGTTAAACTTAAGGATATTGATAAAGACGGCAGGCAGGGCATCATCCCAAAAGACCGCATTAAGGAGCTTATAGGCCGCAGCCCCGATGAGTGGGACAGCATCATGATGCGGTACTGGTTTGCATTGCGAAAAACGTATCAGACTAAAATCAGGGTGGGAGCCCCCTAACCCCAAAGGGGGAATTTTGCCTTGACCCTTTAGGGATGGAACGCGGATTTACACTGATTTTTATAAGTTCCTTTCTTCACGGTTCTATCCAGCGTTGGGGGCTGGCTCCCCTCTTGAGAGGGGCTGGGGGTGTGTCTTTTAAATCTACTTTAAATTCATTGGTAAACACACCCCTAACCCCTCTCAAGAGGGGAAGAACTTCACTCAGAATCTCTTACTCTTCTTATAAAATCAGTTAATATCCGCGACTGCGCAGCATCTGCATAATCCACGTTTAATTACAATCTTACATGAAAAACATCACCCTAAAACAATACACCGCCCTTAAAGACCCTGCGCCTTACGATATACTAACCCACTTAAACCCAAAGAACCACTTCGCCAAAAGGCAAATGAACGTAAACCAAATGCCTTATGCCAATGTAAAATACTGCATACGGCAGTTGCCAAAAGTAATCAGCTGGCAGGGCATACAGCAACTGTTTGAGATTTGCTTTGAAGTGCCCGAAAAAGACTTTTGGAGGGCAACGGTTATAGAGTATTTTTCGGCGCGGAAGTTTATGATAGCCGAATTTGAACGCATAATTGCTACCGAAAACAAGCTGCTCGTCACGCAAAATACCGATACCCACCTGTGGGAAATGGCCGGTGCCGATAAACTGAAACCCTACAGCGACACGCTACCGCTACTGCAACTGGGCAAGCTGTTTGGGCAATACCCTTTCGACCTGGGCAGGAAACCGTATAGCGAGATCTTTAACCTCCTTGCCCAAACTAAAACCCAAAACGAGGTAGAGGCAGAGTATGGGAAACTTTCGAGGAACAGTTGATCGTTGTCGGTTGATGGTTATTTGTTCGCAGTTTACAGAAAGGGAACGCGGATGACGCGGATTGAAAGCGCGGATTAGCGCGGATTTCTTTTAGGATATTTCTTTTGTTAACTTTTCTTCACGTACTGTCATTGCGAGGCACGAAGCAATCTTTTTATTCAGGAAGTTTCCGGTGTTGGGGGCTTGTTCCCCTCTTGAGAGGGGTTAGGGGTGTGTTATCTTTATAAAATGAGAAAAGTATCGGCAATCTTTAAATGATGAGATTGCTTCGTGCCTCGCAATGACGACGACGTAAAGAAGGGGATGTGAAAAAGGTAAAACACATAAACAACACACCCCTAACCCCTCTCAAGAGGGGAACCAGCTACACTCACGCGTGAAGAAAGCAACAAAAAAATCCGCGTTCATCCGCGATTGCGCAGCAGCAGTGACCATCCGTGTTCCCTTATAATATTTCTTATAAATAACACACCCCTAACCCCTCTCAAGAGGGGAACCAGCTACACTCACGCGTGAAGAAAGCAACAAAAAAATCCGCGTTCCTTTTTAAATCACATCAACAAAAAACAAATAACCAAATCCACATTCTCAAATGAAAGACATAGTACGCATTCTCCAGGACATTGCGCTTAGCAAAAACCTGGCATATCATTACGGCAAGAAAGCCGCGCTTAACCTCCTGGATGGCACACTCGAGCCTGACAAAATTTTCCTGCTGCATGAGTTTACCAACCGTAAGAGCGAATACAACACGTCGGGTACAAAAATTACGGCCGCTACCTATGAGGGGAAATTCTTTTTGGTAAAGCACGCCGACTTTGACCAGCAGTATTTTGCCGAAAGGGGTAATGAGGAAACGTCTAAATATGCCGTAAACATTGCCCCGCTGCTTGATGTTTTTCAGGATATTGGTAATACACTCGCGTGCCTTGATGCCGAAGTATTGCAGTGGGACAATATAGACGTTACCGATGCGCTCGATGCTAATATGGATGGCCTGTTGTGCAGTTACCGCATTAAATTTCCTGTGAATTATGAGTGATGCCAACCAAGTTTTGGCAGCCGAGTTTGAACTGCTTAGGGCAGATATTATTGCGGCGTATGAAGCCAGCGGGCAGGCGGTAAGCGGCAACTGGGCAGATACGGTTATGGTTAAAGCCACACCCCACGGCTACAGCATTACCGCTGCCGATTATATAAACGGCCGTGCCCCGGGAACCCCGCCGCCCAGCGAAGCTATAGAGCAATGGATACAACAAAAAGGTATTGCCACGAGGCTGCAAAAGAACATGACCGTAAGCAGTCTTGCCTTTTTAATTGCCCGCAAAATAGGGCGGGAAGGCTGGCAGCCCAAAGCAGGCACGCCTAATGTAACGGACAGCGTGGTTACGCCACAGCGAATTCAGGAAATACTGGATAAGGTGGGCGAAGTGTACCTGAACAATTTTACTACCCAGATTTCTGATTACTTAAAACAAATTGCCTTATGAGTATTATTTTCTCTAAGCCCATAGAAGCAACAAAACTACGTATGGCCTATAACAACGATGTGCTTAGGTTTTATTCGGATAGCACTGTGGCGGCAAAATTTTGCACCATAACAAATCGAAATGATACTACCGCGCTTAACATTATGCTGTATCCTGCGCCCGACGGCACGTTCTTTTTCAACTTTAAGCCCTATGTTACCGCACTTATAAACACACGTAATTTTCAGGACACATTGCAGCCGGAACTTAACCGTACAAACCCCGATACTTTTGTATATAATGCCACGCCCGGCACACTCTTACAGCTTAACGTAAATATAGAAATCACGTTTACAGATGATAGTACCAATGATGTTACCCACACCCTAACCTGGATTGCGGGAGCGGTACAACCCGGCAGCTACACGCCACTCAGCACGTTAGGAACTTATGTATTAAGCCCGTTTGCAAAAGCTTCGGCGAATGCCTGGTATTTAAACTACTGGCAGGGCTACCCCTACGATATTTCGGTCTATGCGCCTGCAACACCGTTCAGGGTAAGCAATGAGACTAATTTGCTCACGCAGCAGTTTACTGTGGCAAACCCGGTTTTCAGGCTGGTGTTTAGCAATGGCGATGATGATGAAACGCTGGAAGATGTATTGCCACTATCTAACGGGCACAACAGCCTGCGCATTTTGGCTACAGATGAACCGTCTGAAGAGGATGTTTTTATATCCCTTAATAAGGTGCCATACAAACCCGGCGTGTACCTTAAGTGGCTTAACGCCATGGGCGGCTACAGCTACTGGCTGTTTGAAGATACCTACAGTATAGACCGCAACACAAAGCAACTGGGCGAACTGGACAGCGATAACGACAATCCCGAAGATAGTTTTGGGCGAACGATACAGATGGGGAAGGAGAGTCAGGATACTTTAAAAATTGTTGCCGAACTGCTTACTGAAGAGGAACGCCGCATTGTAGAGGGGATTCTTGATTCGCCAAAAATTTACCTCTTTACAGGTCAGCCCTACGCCCGTAATAGCTATAACGACTGGGTAGAGGTGGTGCTTAAAACCACAGGGGTACGCATTAAAAATCCACGCCAGCCGCTTACTAATTTTACTTTTGATATTGAGCTGCCGGTGAGGTTTACGCAGATTCTTTAGTAGATGATAGATGATAGATGTGAGATGATAGATGATAGATGTGAGATTATAGATGTTAGAAGTGAGATTTTAGATTGAGCTGTACTTGGTTGGAACAGACCCCTAACGCCTTTTTACCTCACCCCCAGCCCCTCTCCGAAGGAGAGGGGGGCAGCTACACTCGGATGTATTCACTCGATCGTAAAGAAAAATTCACAGGAGTAAGTCGGCAGGAGTTCCCCTCTCCTTTGGAGAGTCCCGATAGCTATCGGGAGGGGTGAGGTTAATATTTGTTCACACGATAAAAACACACCCCCAACCCCTCTCAAGTGGGGAGCCAGCTACACTCCTGCCCTAAAGCTGTGCTTGTAAAGATCACTCTTTTTTTCACGTGCTCATTACGGTGTTGGGGGCTGTTCCCCTCTTGAGAGGGGTTAGGGGTGTGTTAATAGTAAAATACGAACAAAGATTGCTTCGTGCCTCGCAATGACAGCGCGGGAAGAAAGAAGCGGATAGATGCACATAATAAAATCCGCGCTAATCCGCGTTCCTTTTACACAGGCTTCGGACATCGGACATAAAACCTCCTGTCCAAAATCAATATTTCCTCCAATACAAAACCATTGGCACTACTATTATACATTAACGGGCAACTTACAGATGTTGATGCCGGTACCGTTATTGCCCAAACCCGGCAGGTAAACGACCTTAACAGCCTCGATAACCGGCAGGCCAGTTACACGAACAAATTTAGCCTGCCTAAAACGGCAAACAATATCCGCATTATGCAGTTTTTAACCCTCGTGGGTAACAAATCGGCAATACCCTATCAAAAAAATGAGTGTTCACTTTATAGTGCTTCGGGCGAATGCTTTGTTTATAAAGGCTGGGCTGTGGTTACAGATGGTGGCGACAATTATGATGTTGCCGTTTACGATGGCATTATAGAACTCTATAAGGTTATAGAGAACAAGATGCTGAACGATATAGGCCTGGAAGAACTTACACACAACAAAACGGTGCAGGGGGTAAAGGGTTCCTGGGCTGCTACCCTGCCGTACCGCTACATCATTGCCGATTATAATGGTAACAATGCCCCGCTTGGCACCGGTAATAACCGGGTAAACATAGATTATTTAGTGCCATCTGTGAGTGTGTCGTGGCTTTGGAAAAAGATCTTCGAAAAATACAATAACAACGTGCAGCCTACAGGATCTATATTTAATTCGCCCGATTTTAAACAGCTCTACATGACGTTCCCTAAGGGGCAGGAGCGCAGCGAGGTTAACGATGTGCCACTTTTTAAATGCAGCGATTACCATTTTATACAAAGCAGCGGCAATGGTATATTTTCACGAAAGATATACTATTGCAGGTTCATGACTACAGAGCAGTACCAGTCGCAATGGCTTAGCAATAACGGCGGCATTCACTTAAAAGTACTGGCATCGGCATCATACAAGCTTAAAATAAAGGGCAAGCTTTTTGGGCACCGCGATGGCAATTCGGGCATTCATAAAGACAGTTTTATAAAATTTGGTAAAAACTGCGACAACCTTCATGCTTATCAGGCGGGCAACAATATTATAAACGTGTTTAACGAGCAGCCTTATTTAATATATGGCGAAGATTTTGAGTTTACGTCTAACCCCTTTCAGCTTAATGCTTTTGATAGTATCTGCGGTATTATAGGCGGGCAGGGTACCGATAGTTATGAGCTTAATGAAGACTGGTATGCCGATGAACTTACTATAGAGCTTATACGTTTAGATGCCGAGAGTGTAGATTTTAGTATAGTACTTTCAGATTTTGCCGTAAAGGATTTTCTTAATGAAGTGGTGCACCGTTTTGGGCTTACCATGTATAAGGAAAAGTTTAGCAATAACTACCGGTTTTTAACGCTGCAGGAGCAATTGCAGGGAGCTGATGTTGTAAACTGGAGCCATAAATTAAGTAAAAAAACAGGCGAAAATTATATATATGGCACTTATGCCCAGAGCAACTGGTTTAAATATACTTATAATGATAAGGAGAGCTCGCATAACGACTGGGCCATAGGTATTGCTAATGTAAACCTGCCCGATACCCGCGATGTTATAAAATCTAAAATATACAGCCCGGAGCGGGTGCCATCACTCTACCTTGGCCAAAACAGCAATGTGTACAAGCTTTGGGAAAAAGAGGTGGTAGAAGACCCGCAGCCCGGCGAGCCCACTGTTACTTATAAACCATTAGATAAGCGTTACTACTTTTTAAAATCGCAGCAGGTATCGGGCACTATAAATGTGGTATCTAATATTCTTGGCGATTTAAATAATCCTACAAACGGTTACTATAGAGAAACTTTTAGCGGCCTTAGCTTTAAAAGTATAACAGAGCGATTTTATGCACCGTTACAAGCTATACTTAACAACGCTGTGCTGGTCACGGCACAGCTATGGCTTACCGATGTTGACATTGCCAACCTTGATTTTAAAAAGATGTACTATATAGAGCAATTGTCTAACTATTACATTTTAAACAAGGTAAACAATTACATACCCGGTAAGGTTACAAGTTGCGAACTGGTACAAGTGGCCTACAGCACACCGCCACCGGTTGCTGCACCGCCTGTTTTTACTATTACAGGTATACAAAGAACAGGTGGGCTAAGGGCTATAATTTACTTTACGCGGGCTATAGATAATTACCCCTGCGTTATAGAAAAATCTATAGATGCCGTTGACTGGATGAGCTATTCGGGAGTATCTGAAAATTTATCCAGCCCCTATACCACTACACGGTTAGCCAGTGGCACACATTACTTTAGGATAAGCAGTTACGATTATACAAACAGCTCTGTAATTAATTATTCTAACATCTTTTTAATTACCATACCATGATAGATCAGCTTAAAAACATACCGCCCGCTATAGATTTTGGCTTTGGTATTATGCAAAAACAAGTTGCTGTAAACACGCCCGTTACCGTGTGGCTAAACACGCTGTACAACCAGGAGGTGTACAGTTTTGCACTCACGGCGCAGGGTGCGGTAACTAAAATTTCTAATTATGAATATGTGGTTACCTGTGCGCAACCGGGCACTTATACCATTAAACTAAGTGTAAGTACTACAAATAAAAAAATAAGCCTTGAAAGTAATATTTTAACCTTGATTGTAACCTAATGGCAAAAGACAAAATAATATTGGGCAAGCTAGATATAGATACTAAAGCATTAGTGCAAAGTGCTATAGACTCAAAAAAGCAAATTGACGAACTTAATGCCAAGCAGGCAGAACTTACCACAAAAGGCAAAGAAGGGTCTATACAGTTTATGGCAAACGCCACCGCCATAAAAAATCTTACATCGGCTTACGCGTTACAAACGGCAGCGATTGCAGCACAAACAACAGAAGACGGCAAATTATTATCGGTAAAAAGAGCCGTAAAAGATGCAGTTAATGAAGTTAATAAATCAGAGAATGACTACCTTAACAACAACAGGCAGCTTATAGAACTTAAAAAAAACCTGAATAGTACCGATGATGATTATGAGAAACGGTTGGGCAAAATAAACGCGAAACTTCAGGAAAATAACAACTGGTTAAAAGAAAATGGGTCGGCTAACACAAAGCTCATTACCACCATGAGCGATTATAAAGACCAGGTAAAGGAAGGCTTTAACAGCATTAATATTTTTAACGGCGGGCTTACAGGGTTAATAAGCCGCGCACAGGAAGCCGGCGGTACAGGCCCTTTGCTTAAGGGCGCGTTCGAGAGTATGTCTCAAGGTATAATGGGCATGACAAAATCGTCGATTGCTTTTGTGGCTACCCCTATAGGTGCTATACTTGCGGCACTGGTACTGGTCTTTGCCCTGGTGCAAAATGCCATGAACAACAGTACAGAAAGTGCTAATAAAATTACAAAGATATTTACAACTTTCTCGGTCATTACAGATGCGCTCATGGATTTGCTAACCCCCCTGGGCGAAATATTAATAGACGGTATTGCAGCAGGGTTTGATCTGGCAGGCAAAGCAGCAGAGGCAGCCATGGGCTTTATAGCCGATGGGCTTGCTTTTTTAGGGTTTGATGATGCAGCAAAGGGTGTTACTAATTTTACTGCCGAGGTAAAAAAGACTGCAGAAGAAACCATAAGCCTTAAAAAAGCACAGGAAGAACTTGCCACACAAATGGCGGTGCAGGAGGTAAATAACGAAAAGGCAAAGCAGCAGGCAGAAGCACTTATTAAGGTGTCGGAGAACCAGAAGTTATCCGAAAAGGAACGCCTTGATGCCCTTACCGCCGCCGCCGCTATAGAAAGCACAAACATGGCTCAACGTAAAAAGCTTACCGATGATGCTTATAACCAAACGGTGCGCAACGCGGCTTTAGGCAAGGGCCTTACCGCCCAGGAACTTAGCAGCCTGCAGGAACAGGGTGCGGCATACGCCGAAAAAATGATGAAGGTAATGGGCTTTACACAAGCCGAAATTGATGCATTGCAAAAAGCACAGGTGGCAAAAATGCGCCTTAGTGGCGAAGAAGTTAAAATGGTGGAAAGCCAGGAGGCTGCAAAGCAAAAAATACACGATGATGCCCAGCAAAAACGCCAGCAGGCCGAAGATGCCCGCAAGGCAAAGGCAAAACAGGCGCTGGATGACGAGGTGCAAAGGCAAAGCTTGTCGCTTAACCTCTTTATAGAGCAGCAGGGCGTTAAGGCAAAAAGCCTTAAAGACGAACTGGAACTGGCCGAAAAGGTAGCTACGGCAAAGAGAAAATTGGCGCAAGCCGAATTTGCCGCATCAGATAAATCGGCGAATGCCAAATTGCAAAAGGAAATTGCCGACGCCAAAATTACCAATGACCTTGCAAAAGCACAGGCTGCTGTTGCGGTTGAAAATGCCGACCGCGAACTAAAAACCTATCTTAAAGCACATAGTGAA
>Ga0247806_10000287_pt1 | contig 34425 bp, 34 predicted proteins | sample UWRJL059202B1_FD_179935 | JGI IMG/M metagenome (GOLD analysis project Ga0247806, IMG submission 179935) | Plant litter microbial communities from Arlington Agricultural Research Station in Wisconsin, United States - UWRJ-L059-202B-1 | ecosystem: Environmental > Terrestrial > Plant litter >... | reverse complement strand
GCGCAACCGTGTAACAAAGAAGAGAGCGGGATGATATGATGGGTGGTAAAGCACTTATAAATAGACTTCAAGCGACTTGCACCTTTACGATGACAAGCGTATGTACGAAAAACCGATATACTTTGACGGGTAATTCTTACATAGTTCAACTGAGAGTAAAATCTTAGGAGAACTAACTATGTCTAAACGAAAACACTCAACCTTTGACAATTAATAATGTAAAGCATGGCTAAGCCTTTAAGATTGATAATTGAAGATGAATATAAGTTAAAAGATGGAGGAACAGTATTGGTTATATCTTTAAAAGCAAACCAGTTATCATTATTTCCTTCTGAATACAAAAAAGCGATCGGTGATTATGTTGTTGTTAGTGAGCAGATATGTAAAGTAAGGGGTATAGAGGCTTTCAAATCAGATTGGGGTGCTATAGATAATCCAAGCGTTGGTATACTTATTTAAAAATAAATTTGGTTTATTAAACTAAATACGTTAATTTTGTATTATGAGACAGATATTAAAAGATAGATTACTTGTAGAGCGTGTTAAGGTTGAAAAGACTTCAATACTTGATATTGTAGAAGATGAAAGCGGGCCTGTTAGAGGTACAGTACTTTTAAAAGGTAGTCAGGTATCAGAAATAAATGTTAATGATGGAGTTATATTTAATGAGTTAGATGCTCAAACAATTAACTTAGATGGAAAGAATTTCTTTATATTGAGAGAATATGATATAATTGGTATAATATAATGAGACAACTGGGTAATTCAGAACGAATGCTTGCAATAGCAATTAAAAATTTATACAATACAATATTTAATGGGTAAAATAATAGTATATAATACAGAAGCTAGAGACAAAATTAAAGCGGGTGTCAATAAACTTGCAGATGCTGTGAAAGTTACATTAGGGCCAAAGGGTCGTAATGTTATTATTGAAGGTCAATATGGTATTAATCATATTACCAAAGATGGTGTAACAGTAGCTAAAGCGGTTGAGTTAGACGATCAAATAGAGAATATTGGAGCAGAAATGATTAAGTCAGTAGCTTCAAAGACAGTTGATCTTGCAGGTGATGGTACTACAACTTCAGTTGTAATTACTCAATCAATTGTAAATCAAGGTTTTAAAATGCTTACAGCTGGTTCTAATCCTATGGATATCAAAAGAGGAATAGATAAGGCTGTTAAACTTGTTGTACAATCACTTAAAGAACAGTCTCAAGAAGTGGGTAATACATCTGAAAAGATTCAACAAATAGCTACAGTATCGGCAAATGGTGATGTAGAAGTGGGTAAATTGATTGCAGATGCTTTTACCAAAGTAGGTAAAGAAGGTGTCATAACAGTTCAAGAATCTACAGGAACAGAAACCTTTATTGAAACAATTGAAGGTATGCAGTTAGATAGAGGTTATATTTCTCCTTACTTTGTCACTAATAGTGAGAAAATGAGAGTTGAACTTCAACAACCATTTGTACTTATCTACGATAGAAAAATAACTACACTAAAAGAAATACTTCCCCTGCTTGAAAAAGTAGCAGTTGCAGGAAGATCACTCCTTATCATATGTGAAGATTTAGAAGGAGAAGCACTTCAAAGCTTAGTCCATAATAAAATGACAGGTAAGCTTAAAGTAGCAGTAATCAAAGTACCTGGTTTTGGAGAAAATAGAAAGAATATACTTCAAGATATAGCCATACTTACAAATGGTACTTATATCTCTCAAGATCAAGGAATGAAAATAGATGATGCTAAACAAATGGATTTAGGTCAAGCAGATACTATCTTAATCACAAAAGATAAAACTACCATCATAGGTGGTCAAGGAGATAAGAAAGATATAGAAATAAGAGTAAATCAGATCAAAGCTCAAGTTGCTTCAACTAAAATACCTACAGATCTTACAGTTCTTCAAGAAAGATTATCTAAATTAGCTGGTGGAGTAGCAGTACTATATGTAGGTGCTTACTCAGAAGTAGAGATGAAAGAGAAAAAAGATAGAGTAGATGATGCACTTCAAGCAACTAAAGCAGCATTAGAAGAGGGTATTATACCTGGTGGTGGAGTTGCTTATATTAGGTCTTTAAATACACTAGAAGGCTTTAAAGGTGATAACTATACAGAAGATTTTGGTGTTGAAATAGTGAGAACAGCTATACAATCTCCATTAAGAACAATAGTAGAGAATGGTAATGAAGACAGTGGTTTCATCATAGGTAAGATAAAAGAAGGAGTAGCTGATTTTGGTTACAATGCTAGAACAGGTGTCTTTCAAAATCTTATTGAAGCAGGGGTTATTGATCCAACTAAGGTTGCAAGAGTAGCATTAGAAAATGCAGCATCAGTAGCTAGTATGCTTTTAACAACAGAATGTGTAATATCAAATTATAAAAATAACATAATAAACAGTTAAACATGACAACAGTATCAGAACCAGTTTTAGATGAAGTAGTACAAAATAAGCCTCCAGTAAAAACTCCAGATCGTGCAGAAGAAGTTCCAGTTGCAGACGCATCAGAAACTCCTAAGATAAACGAAAGAGAAATGAAGATTGCTTATGCGAAAGCAGTACAACAAAGAAAAGATGCAATTAAAAAAAATAAAGAGTTAATTGCAGATGCAGAATTAGAAGTAGCTTACTTAAAAGCTGAAGCTGATAAACTGAGATATCGTTTTGAAGCTATGGACTTCTATGTTAAATTAGTAGATATAGAACCTAAATATCTTCAAGTAGTTGAAGCTCAAAAGGCACAATATGAAGCTAGATTAGCAGAAAAATCAACAGAACCAATATTAAGCTAATGCCCTACGGAACAGAAGCATTTACAGATAGATATGGAGATTATAAGCAACCTACTGTCATTGATTACGATCAAGCTGATAATGAGGTAGCTTTTAATTCCATATCATCTGAAAATGATATAGCCCAACATAATAAAGATATAGAAGAAGTGTACCAAGAGATATTGTCTATCAATCCTTTTCATGGAGGAGATAGATATTTACCTTTTGTCCATTCAGTAAATGGCAAACTTGCTTGGAATACTAAGAAAATAGATGAAATGAAATCAGACTCAGATTGGCTATTTTCACTTAGAAAGTATCTTAATAAGGCTAAATTAGAATTTTCTTTGAAAAATAAACTTTAAAGGTTTGTAGAAGAGAATTAGATTTGGAATATTAATAAAATTAATGTATATTATATTAGATGGAAAATTATCCAGTAATAAAAGATGATGTAAAAATAAATAACCTATTAGATTTAATTAGGATACATTTTTATATTAAGATGATAGAAAAAAACGTGGATATAAGAAAGTTATCTGATAGAGAGCTTTCCATCGTTTGCGAATTATATGATTTTGGAGGTTTGCTTATAAAAGAAGACTTACCAAGATTTACTCAAGTTTGCGTAGAAAAAGATCTTTCTGAAAATTCAGTACAATCTATTAGAAATGTATTGGGAAAAGCTAGATCTCTTGGTATTGTTAAAAGACCAAAAGCAAATAAATGGATAGTTTCTAGTGATTATTTACCTCATCTGGATAGTAAAAAACTTATATTTAAATATACAGTACATAATTTAGATATATGATCTTAGACCATAAAGGCCTGTGTAAAGAAGTATCCAAGGAAAATGATATAGATGAAGAATTGCTTTTATCTGTAAATAATCTCATATATAAAGAGATTTATGATTGGACTAAGCAACCAACACATCTTAAAATATATTTGAAGCATATTGGAAGTTGGTATTTTAAAAAAATGAAAACTGCCAAAAAGCTTAAAATGTTCCAAGATGTACTCGCTTATAACACCAGACTTTATGAATCTAATAGAGGAAGAGTTATAAATTATATAAATAATTATACATTCATTCTTTCAGAATACGACAAATATCTAAAAGAAAAGTATGAATTAAAATGTTTAAAATATGGTAAAGAAGCTTATGAAGCTTATTGCTTGGCTAAGAGACAGGAAAAAATTCAAAAATCCCAAAAAAATAAACCTCTCTAACATTTTAAATTATGCGGAAGCAGAAGTAAGATTTTGGAAATCAACTGCAAAATTCTTAAACAATCCAAAACATATAGATGAACAATCAGTATGGAGATTGTCTGAGGTAAAAGATAAGAGTCCAGATTGCATACAACAACTTAGATGTATTAATTGTGGATGCACTACAACAGAAAAAGTTTTTGCAGATCAAGGATGTGATGAGGGTTGCTTTCCACCAATGATGAATAAAGAGGCTTGGGAAAATTTTAAAAAAACACATAACATACAAATATCATGATTCATTTTGACCAATTAGAATTCGACTTAGGTGAGCTTACTTATGGACAACAAGGTACAGCTATAGCTAAAGTTACTAATAATGGTTCCGAACCAGTTAAATTATCAGTAACTAATTCAAGTTGCTCCTGCACAACAGGACATATAGAATATAGTGTACTTCAACCAGGAACTAGTGGTAAATTTACAATTACACTTAACACACAAAAAGCTGGGAGAGGTAGACAAGGTAAATCAATAAATTTATCTTACACAATAGGTACAACAACAAATTCACAAGTATTTAGAATTAAAGTCAATGTTATATAAATTATACAGTGCTGTGCACAGATGCCCTCCTTGTAGGGCATTAGTTGCTTCTTTAGATATAGATTTTCCAGAATGGAGAGATTATATAGAATATGTAAATGCAGATGATATGTCTGAAGAACAAAGAGAATTAGGCTATAAGGTAGGAGTTTTTAGTTTACCATCTATAGTTGATGATGAGAAGATTCTTTTTAAAGGGTATAGATCAGGTATGGTAGATCAAATTAAAGAAATATGTCTTACAAAGGAATAAAAAAATTCATAGCTGACTTTAGAGAGCCAATTAACTTTAAAAAGAAAGCCAAAGAACGCTTAAAAGAAGAAGGAGAAACTGCTAGTAAAAAAGCAGTAGAGGAAATGGAAATTATTCTTAAGAAAGAATATGAACAACTAGGAGAAAGAGGCAGCGATTTACATTCCAAGATACAAGCAAAAAAAGCCAAAATCAAAAATTATATAGTAGAGGGTTGGGAGGATTCGTCTCAAGAAGGTTCTACTCCCGACCCATCTACTAATATCCTTAAAAACAATACTTCATATCTTGAAAAAAAGATAGTTTCAGAAAAGTATAAGTTAATAGGGTATGCAGATGAAGTAAATGTTGTTAAAAATTATATTAATATAGAAGATATTAAAACTTCTAAAAAGATATATAGAAGTTCAGCCATAAGATTAAAAAATGGCTTTGTAGTTCCGCCAACATATTATTACGCTCCAATAGATAATATACAAACTTGTAATTTTTATCAGGCAGCGCTTCAAATGTCTTTATATATGTATATTCTTTGGATGTATAATAAAAAATTAAAGCCAGGAACACTTCATATAAGACACATAAAAACTAATGATAAGGACGATATTCTTGAAGAAGAATTAATTGAAGTACCTTATTTATTAGAAGAAGTAAAGAAAATGTTAAAACACAGAATTAAAAATGGTAGCTAAGCTTTGGGATTTAGTAGATGGTAAAGTAAAAATAAGTGCTCATTGTTATACAATAGAGGATTTCAAAGCTGTAATAGACACATTTGGAGAAGCTACAGCCTCAAAGATATTTACTGTTTACCAGTATATGGCTGATTTAAATCCAGATACAAATCCATTTGCTAATATATCAGAAGTTGGTAAACTTGAATTCATAGTCAGTAAGACTTGTCCCAAGTTACCTATAGAGATAGATTGGAATGATGATGTATTCCAGGAAGGTATAGAAACAACTAGGACATGTTATGCTACAGGCTCATATAGAGGCTATCTAGCCCAGAAGACATTAAGAGATAAGGTAATCTATGCTGTGCAGAACGCTCCAGTATCAGCTTCTAAAGACGATGGTAATACATCTGAGTTAGATAGACTACTTAAAGTATTAGATAATGTTACAGAATCAACAAGAAAAGCTTTCTCTGAGTTTGAAGCTGAGCAAGGCTTAGTACAAAGAAAAGGTGGAAGAAGGGCTGTCACCAGAACGATTGGTGGCAAAGCAACAGAATTAGAATAATGAAAGTACCTATAAAGAATATTCCTACTTATGATGCAAATAAAGAACAATGGCTAACCACCTCTTTTAACTCACAAGCTGAGTTTGCAACATATTTAATGAAAGAATGTTTTAAAGAACCAGGAGAATATGCTTTTGACGAATCAACCAAAGGTTGGAATAAACTAGCTAAAACTTTTGAAATAGATAAAGTTTATACTCACTTACCAGAAGGATCTAATGATTATTGGAAATTTTGGGATGAAGAAGAACTGAAATGTAGATTAGGAGTTTTATGGAAGCATGATGGTAAAACTTGGTATTTAACAAGAGATTATTACTTTCTTCTTAACTATTGTCCTATTATTAATAAGGAAAAGGGAAATGAAGAGAGCTTTTGTTCTATAAGGGATGTTCAATATCACATGATGATATATGAAAAAATTGCTGAATTGTTTCATTTACATTCAGTAATTCTAAAGAAACGTCAGATGATGTTTTCTAACTGTCACTCAGCTAAGGTTTTAAATTTTATATGGTTTGAAAATAAAAAAACTGTTAAGATACTTGCTTCAGATGAAGCTTATCTTGATGATGTTAATGGATCATGGAAAATGATCAATGCTTATAAAAACCATTTAAATCAACATACAGGGTGGGTTAGAATATTTAGTCCAGAAAGTTATCCATCTATTCAACAAAAAGAAAAGATTAAGGTAAATGGTAAGTGGGTAACAGAGGGTAATGAATCAACACTTGTTGCTAAAACTCTTAAGAGAGATGTTACTACAGCTGTGGGTGGAGCCGCTTATTTTATATGGCATGAAGAAGGAGGGATTGCTCCAAAAGCAGATTCAACTCTTCAATACTTAGCACCAGCTCTTGAAAGTGGAAATGAAAAATCAGGTAGTTTTTGCATAGGAGGTTCAGTGGGTGATTTAGATGCATGTGGTCCTTTAAGAGAATTTATGAAGGAACCTAAAAAGTATGAAATGCTTGAAGTACCTACAAGATGGTTTGATGAGACAGGTCAAATAAAAATGTGTGGATTATTTATACCTACACAATATGGTATGCCTCAAGCAGTAGATGAATATGGTAATACACTAGTAGAAAAAGCTCTTGAATTAATGAAAAATCAAGAGGAACAATGGAAACAATTACCACCAGAACAATATATTCTTAGAAAATCACAGAATCCAAAAACAATTAAAGAAGCTTTTGCTTGGAGAAAGCAAGCTTATTTTAATGTTCAAAGAATAGAGAGAAGACAAGAAGAGCTTAAAATTCAATTACAAAATGGAATTATTAAGCAAGAACAAGGATTGCTTTATGAAGATAAAGAAGGCAATATAAAACTTAAAAAATTAAGTGACTTTGACCCTTCTAATAGACCAGAAGAAATAGGTTACCCAGTAAAGGAAACACTACAAGATAAAAGAGGTTGCGTAACAATATGGGAAGCACCAGAATACGATACTCCTAACTTATATTATGCAGGAGTCGATCCAATAGGTCTTCAAGATAATTTTACATCTCCTTCAGTATTCTCAATGCATATTTACAAAAGAGGATATACTGAGATAGATCAAACAACAGGAGATAAGAAAACAATAAGAGGTAAGATAGTTGCTACATATAGAGGAAGATACAAATCAGTAGAAGATACAAATGAAATGGGATTACTTCTTCTTAGACTTTACAAAGCTAAAGCAGCTTGTGAAAGAAATAAAGATAATTTTATCAACTATTGTAGGAGAAAAGGTTTTTCAAACCTTATAGCCATGAAAAAAGATCTTCCTTTTGATAAGGATATTGACATGGCAGGAACAAAGAATGATGAGTATGGTATATATAAAGGAGCAGATGGAGCGCTTGAAAGAACATTAAAGAAAACTGCTTACGACTATTTAGAAATAGATATAGATACAATACACAAAAAAGTTAAAGATTCAGATGAACTAGGAGATGTTGTGAAAACAATAAGAGGATATCAACTGGTTAACGATTATTGGATGTTAGAAGAATATAAACTCTATAACGATGAAGATAACTTTGACTCATTTATATCATCTTCTTTAGCAATCGCTTATGGTACAGCTGCTGAACTTACATATGAAAAGAAAGTATTTACAGTTTCAGAATCAAAAAAACCAAAAGAACCTCCAAAACCAAGAATTATAAATAGATTACCAGTATATGGTAGAACTCAGATCAAAAGAAACCCAAATCAAAAGAATAATAACAATAGATCACTTTTAAATTATTAACATTGAAAATTACTGATAAAGTTATTCTTACTGGTAGGGACATCATTAAAGGAGAAGTAACTAAAAAGAACCTTAATGGTAACTCTTTTCTTGAAGCTACCCCTTGGCAAATGGTTGAGTTAGATGAAAAAACTCAAGAATGGAAAGAATGGAATGCTGATTATTTTGAATGGATTGGACTAGCTCAAGTTAGAAAAAATTCAAGAAAGATAATTAAAAATAGACGTTTAGCTTCAGGTATCCTGGATATGGAAGATTATCTAATCTCTGAAAATGGAGATGTAGCTAACTTACAAAATTGGTATCTTGATGACGATACTAAAAATTCACTTCATAAATTCCACCCACTTATACCTCCATTTCTTAAAGTACTTGATGGAGAATTCCTTAAAAGAAATTTGAAAGTATATGTAACGTGTACTGACAGAAACACAGAGGATGAAAAGCTAGAATATAAAAAAGAAAAAGTAGATAAATCTCTTACTAAGTACATTACATCTCTTAGAGAAAAAGCTTTACAAGAAGCTGGATTAGCTGAGGTAGATGAAAATGGACAACAGAATCAAGAGTATATGAGTCAAATGCAACTCGCTCAAGAACTTGCAGAAGCTCAATCAAAATATAAATCCTACAGACACATATTTGAACAATTTGGTCAACATGTAATTAACAAAGATTATGACAAACATAGAATGGCTGAACTTGAAAGAGAAGCCTTTATGGAAACTCTTTGTAATGCAGCCCAATATTGGCATATAGATTTAGGAGAAGATAGTGCTAAACCAGAATTTTTAGATAGTGCTAAAGTATTTAAACATCAGTCAACTAATATAAAGTATGTCTCTAATGGAGATTACTTTGGTTGGTTTGATGATATGACGACAGGAGATATTATAAATCAAATTGGTAGAAAATTAAATAAAAAACAATTTAATAATCTAAAACAAACTCTTGAATCTTATAGTAATACTTTACAAACTGGTGGACATGGCCCATTAGTTGCTCATGAACAAGGATGGCAAGGATCTTATTATGATACTTCTAAACCTTATCCTCATGGTCATACAAATGTTCCAATGGCTGATTACTGGAGAAATGAGAATTTACAAGCTTTAACTAATACAACTACCTCATCTTCAAGTGAAATTTCAGCCATATTTGGAAATAGGGCATCTACCTATGCATCTCCAAAGATGTTTAGAGTGATGAGACTATATTGGAAAAGTCAAAGACAAATAGGTTGGCTTGTTAAAAAAGACAGATCAGGTCAAGTAGTGTTTCAAGATTGGGTAGATGAAAACTTTAAAGTAACAGTTGATCCAGTTTATGATAATACTATTACAAATGAGAAATCTAAAGCTAATTTAGTTTATGGCGAACATATAGATTGGGAGTGGGTTAATGAATGGAGACATATCATTAAGATAAATAATAACGTAGAAAACGCTTTCTGGAAGAATCAGAATACTTATACTTTTGATCCTATCTATATAGATGGAGATCCAGTTAAGTTTCAATTCTCTGGTAATAAAGAAAGTCCATATGAAGTTTATCCTCCAATTGAAGGTGTAGAATACAAAATGAAACAGGTAAGACCAGTATCTTTTGTAGATTTACTAGCTCCATCTCAAATAGATTTTAATATAGCAGGTAATAAAGTACCAGAAATTATGTTTCATGATACTGGATTGGTATTAGCTATGGCTAAAACTCAATTGCTTAACAGTACTCCAGGTGTAGATGCTATGAATCCAAGAGAAGAATTACTGGATAATATGAGAAATCAAAAGATTTTTGAATATACCCCTCCAGATAAAGATATTGCAATGCAATATGGTAATCAGTCTCTTAGACCAGAAGTTCTTGATTTGTCAAGAATCAAAGAAGGATTGCTTTACATGGATGTAGCAGATAGAATTATGCAAAGAGCTGGTAGAATTATTGGTATTTCAGATTCAAGACTTGCTCAGTCTAAAGCAAGCCAAACAGCAACAGGTGTTGAAAATGATGTAAATTACTCTGAAACACAAACAGAGCCTTATTTCCACCAACATATAGTAGAGTTCATGCCAAGGGTATATCAAAGAATGCTTGAAGCTGCTCAATATTATTGTACTTATCACGAATCAGCTAGAGTAGCTTATCAAACTACAAATCAAGAGAATATCTTTTTAGAAATAGAAAACATGGATAATCTTCCACGTAACTATAATATTAAGTGTACCTCTGATATTAAAGAAAGCATGTTAAAAGAAAAGCTTCAAAGATTATTTTTAGAAAATAATACAACAGATGCCTCCCTTTTAGAATTAGCTCAAGGTGTTGTTTCAGATAGTCCTAACGAAATTTTAGAAGCTCTAAGAGAAGGACAAATCAGAAGAGAGAAGAAAGAACAACAAGCTTACGAACAAGAAATGCAACAGGCTCAAGCTGAAAGAGATGCAGCAAAACAAAGACAAGATGAACTTTTAGCTTACCAAACTGAAAGAGATCGCTTAGACAGAGAATCTGAAGAAAATATAGCTGAATTAAAAGCTTTTGGTGGACTTCAAACAGATGCTGATAAAGATGGCTTGATAGATTCTATGGAAAATCTTAGAAAAGACACCCAGCTTCAAAATACACAAGCAAACTTTAATGATAAATTAAACTTTGATAAAAAGAAGCACAATGATGCCCAAGCTTTAAATAGAGAGACTTTAAACTCTAAAATGGCTATTGAACAGAAGAAACTAGCTATAGCACTTGTTAATGCTAACAGACAAACAGATAAAGCCCTTTCTAAAAAAGTAGCTAAATCTCAAGGAGTTACAAAGAAATAATAGTGTTATATTAGAAAAATAAATCAAATAAATTTGGAAAGTTAAAAATTTTAATGTATATTAAATAGTAATCAAATATGGAAATAGGAACTATGTCCGCAGAAGAACTCGCTCTGAGTTTTTCAAATCAAAATCAAGAGACAAATAATCAACAAGCTCAAACACCAGCTCCAAAATTAGGAGAAAATTTCAGAAATTTCGAAGCAGCCCAAACTGATAAATCAGCAGAAGAATTAGCAGAAGAATTTAAAAATGGTACTCAAAAACCTACTGAAAAAGCTGATGAAGCTAAAACACCTGAACAAATAGCTGATGAAGCTAAAGCAGCAGCCGCTGCGGAAGAAGGTGCAAAGAAAACAAAACTTGATGATAGCTTTAAACAAGGATTAGATAAGCTTTTTAAAGAGCAAAAATTAAGTCCTTATTCAGACGGTACAGAAACTGGATATATTCTTCCAGAAACTTTCGAAGATGTACTTGAACTAATCGAAGAAAATAAGAAAACTTGGGTTGAAGGAGCTAGAGCAAAAGACAGACAAGAACTTGTAGATGAAGTACTTGCAACAAAAAGTCCAGCTTGGCAATTTTTAATTCAAAATTCAGAAAAATATCAAGATCCAGCAGAATTGATTCCTCTTTTAACTGCTGTTCAAAATCAAGATTACTCAGCTTCTCTTGATCCAACAGTAGAAGAAGATCAAATCAAGATCATAAGAGCTACTTTAAATTTACAAGGTCTTGCTCCTCAAGCAATTGAAGACGATATTGCAGATTTAAAAGAAAGAGGTAAGCTTGATAAAAGAGCAGAAGCTCTAAAACCAATACTTGATAAGTTCAATGCTAATGAAACTCAAAAGGTACTTCTTGCAAAACAAGCAGAAGAAGCAAAAGCAGAACATTTTTGGAATTCTCACTACAAAAATTTAGAAGAAACAGTCTTCAAATCTCAAGATATAGATGGTATAAAACTGAAGAATGAGGATAAGCAACTAATTGCTTCTGCCTTAATTCAAAGTAAAGAAGAAGGAGGATTACCAATTTACACTTTAATAGATAAATTAGTAACTGCCGGACAAATGAAATTGCTTTCTAAGGTTTCATTACTTCTTCAAGATGAAGCTAAATTTGATTCTTATTTCTTAACTAAGAAAGCGGATAATAAAGCTGAAGGAATTCAAAAAGTGCTTAGACAAAGCGGTACAAGTTTCAATACTACAGAAAATGAACAACCAGCAGTTAAAGCAATCAAAAAATCCAGTTACGGATATTTCGGATAAAACGACAATTTAATAATTATATATAGATGGCTTGGAATTTAAATCAAGGTTCACCAGTAAGTGGTGTTCTATTACACGAATATAAGGCCCCTACGCTTACAAATCACGTAGACTTGCCTTCACTTTTGCCTTTTGCGGCTTTAGGTGGACAGACTCACCTTGGTGTTAGAGACGTTTACGCTCTTTCCCACAGGTCAGAACTTCCATTTATGATTGCCAATATTCAAGGTAAAACAATTGAAAATATAAATGGTGACAGTTACACTTTCGACTTACCAACAATGCAAGAAAACGAAACTAAGATAGTTTCAGTTGAAGCATCTGATATGAGTAAGATCGGATATGGTGGTCAACCATTCAAAATTACCGTAACTAACGGTAGATTAGGTGGATTCGGTTCACGTATCACTCCTAATCCAATGCTACCTTATGCTATTGAAGTTATAGGGCTAGAAAGAAAAGGTAAACATCTTGTTTACGAAGTAGTTTATCGTGGTAACATGAGAGGTGAAAGAAGTATTCCAGCGAATATTCTTCAACCAAACAGTTTCCTATACAAACTAAATGGTACAAGAAGTAAAGAATTTGGTCAAGAGTATGACTCTTGGGAAATCGGAGGAGGAGCAAAACGTAAGTTTCAAAGCTTCTTATCTAATTTCGAAATTCAAACTCACTACCACATGACTGACCAAGCTTGTAGCTTTGCCAATGGTCATAGAGTAGAAGACAAATCATGGGTTGTTAACAACCTTAATTCAGTTGTAGAGTACATAGGTATTAAATCACCAATGGCTCCTCAAACTAAGACTTACACTGAGTTCTTAAAATCAGGTGGATCTACAGGTCAAGACGTAATTGGATTCAAATACTTCGTGATGCTTTATGATAACATTTCAATGGGTATCCTTGAAAAAGAAATCATAAACACGATGGTATGGGAACCAGGTGGAGAAACAGGTTCAGATGGTTTTGATAAATCATACATTCACCCAGGTGTTTGGCATCAGTTAGATTACTCTGGATACAAACACACTTATTCTATTCCTACTTTCAGAAAAGAAATCATTCTTTCTGCTATCAGATCTTACAGAGCTGGTAAACAAGAACCTACTACTTATGGTAATGAGGTTACTTACAAAGTAAGAACAGGTAGAGCTGGTGTTGAATTGCTTAACAAAGCATTTGCAGAAGAATTTAATGCACAGGCTTCAGGTCAAATAATCGCTAGAGATATCGGTCAATTTGAAGGAACTTACAAAACAGGATTAAAGGTATTTACACCTTGGTATTCTGAAGTAACAATTGCGGGTCAATTCCGTTTAGTGTTTGAGTTAGATCCTTCTTTAGATCCAGATAGAGGTGATGATATTCATAATCCGCTTGTAAACGGTTATCGTCTTTCTTCATACTCAATGATTATCGAAGATTACAACACATCTTCTTCAAACATCAGAATTTTGAGAAATCAATTTAATGATGGTGGTGGAATGAGAATGGAAGTTGTATCAGGTACTCGTACTCACCCGCTTATGCAGATGACTAACAACGGTATCCCAATGCACCAAGGTTCAAACTTGAAAACTGGTTTTGGAGCATACTTCAGAGCAATCCCAGATACAGCAATTGTATGGGATCCAACTAAGTTGTTAAAACTTGTACCACGTAACCCGATTACAGGTCAAGCGGTTCTTTAATAACCAATAAGATTAATATTTGATATTAGTCTTAGAATATAATAGCTTTGCGTATTGTGCTTAACAATGCGCTACTTATCAAGTTATATACCTCCACGTGGTGATAAGTGGTTAAAACTAAATATAACAACCAAATCAAAAAATCAAAATATGAAGTTTTTAATTAAAGCATTACACTCTCCAGCAAGATTTGAAGCTGGAAATGTGGTTTACGGAACAGGCGAAAGCCCATTTATAAATAACAGTGAAGATTTAGTAGCAATTCCAATATCTAAAGATAAAGTAAGATTTGTTACTGGATTAAGTGAGCAAGATATTAAAAATAACACTTCTCTTTTAGAAGAGGAAAAAGCAGTTTATATAAAAGTTGCAGAAGCAGCTAGAGAAAAAGTTAGACAAGCTTTTGGCGAAGATGCTCTAGATTTTACAAATGAAACCTTTTGGGGCGGACATAGAGCTAGCTTAACTATCACAAATACAACATTTTCTAATGTATTTGATGATGAAAATGTAGAAGATTTGATTTTTAGAATGCAAGTAATAGGTGGTGGATACAGCTCAGTAGCTCCAAGTCTTGAAATTGCAGAAAGAACAGGTAGAAAATTTTATCTTACAGGTGAAGATGAGTTCACTGAAAAAAATTACGAAGAAGAATTCGGTATTAAAAGAAAGGCAATTGCTGCTCTTGATACAATATTAGAACAAAAAGGAATAGACGCTTTATTATATCTTACTTGGAATACAATAGAAAGTAATAATGGCTTTACTAAAAATACATCTAAAGCAGTTTTTGAAAAAGCTTTAATGGAATTTATCGAAGGTAAGCATGTTAGAGTGGGTAAAAAAGATTGTGCAAAGAAATTCTATGATAATTATGTAGAATGGAAAAACAATAAAGATGGTGTAATAGCTAAAGCAATTGTAAATGCCGCTTACCACTTTGGAGAACTTTATCTTAATGAAGGTAAATTTAAAACATCAAGAAGATTAACAATTCTTGGTTCAACTCTAGAAGAATCATTAAAAGTCTTAATGAAACCTGAACATCAAAATGAATTCATAGATATTAAGAAAGCAGTAGAAGAAAAATTAAATAATTAATAATGACTTCAGGTATAGCCATAGAAACCATAAAACAAAGGCTTCAAAAGCAAGATACCAATTTTAATTCTAACATTCTTGATGAAGAATTTGAAGATGCACTTAGAAAAGGATTGAACGATTGGCTTAGAAGACAGCATCATGGTTCTAACATATTTAAAGAAGGTGATGAGCAAAGTGAACAAAGAGTTGACGATTTACAAATACTTTTAACAAGTACTAAAATTTCAGTTTCCGAAAAAGATGGCTTTGTAGAAACTGTTAAGATCCCTAAAGACTACAGATATTATAAAAGATTAACACCAGTAGTAACTAAAGGAGATTGTGAATCAATAACAATAAAATCTTACTTTGTAGAAGAATCAAATGTAGATGATTATCTAAAGGATTGGACATTTCAACCATCTTTTGATTTTGAAGAAACATTTCATACAATGCTTTCAAATAAATTTAGAATCTATCATAATAATGATTTTAAAGTAGAAGAAGCAATCTTAACATATTATAGAAATCCGCTTCCAATATCATGTTTAAAAAGAGACTACGACAAAGTGTGGGAATGGAAAGATGATGTTGCAGAACAAATCATAAATGAAGCAGTTAAGATTTTAGCAGGAGATATTGAAAATGCTAGTGCATACGAAATAGCAAATAATAAGCAAGAACAAGACAATTAAAATAATAATTAAATCACAAAAAGAAAATAAAACATGAATAATCATCGTTTTCCAGTTCCCTTCATTCCTGTTACAGGAAAAATATTAAATGGAACTAACGGTCCAGCTCTATTTGGAGATCTATACGATCTTGCAGGTAGCATATCTGTGGGACTTTATGACGCAGATACCAATGCAATCGCTACAGCAAGCGGAAATGGAAAAGTATTCTATATAGGATACAGCTCAGAACACACTCAAGATTTTCTTGATAAGTGGATGTTTGGTATGCAATTACCAAAAGGAGCTCCAGGTTGGAAATTTAAAGGTGAAGATGTAATCAAATTTGAATACTCTGATCCTCAAAGAATCAAAGCTGAAAAGTGGGTTCTTGGTTATGATGGAACAACAGGTTGTAATGACACTATTCCAAACTTCGAGTGTGGAAAAGTATATGGTGTTCGTATTATAGCTTCAGGTTCTCCAGTATTCAGACGTTGGGCTAAAACTCTTGAACATGAGATCTTCACAGATCCTATCTGTTGTGGAGTTGATAATTGTACTACAGGTTGTGTAGACGACAGAATAGACTGCGAAAGAATCGTTAAGCAATTAGCAGAAAGAATTAATAACCACGTTGAGCTTGCTCAAATCGGTGTTAAGGCTAGATATTTGACTAATGATTATGCAGCCCCTTCATTAACTATCAATAAGTATACACTTGTTGTGAAAGATGATGGAACTCCAAAAGCACTTGGTGCAGTTCAACTTCAAGTTGGTGCTCTAGGTAAAGTAACTAGATTATCTTATGATTCAGATACAGTAACTTCTGTATACGAATATTATGGTACTTCAGCTGCTGCTAACTTTGTACCTTCAGTTGGTTTCTCAATCGCTGATGAATGTGGAGTATGTCCAGCAGGTTTCACAACTGTACCTTCTAACTTAGGTTTTAGAATAAGCCGTCCTTTAGCTGGAACAGAAGATTTATCTACTTCAAATGCAAGACAAACATATGCTGATACTATCGGTACAGCTTATGAAACTGCAACAGCAAAAACCTTTAATGGTACTGTTACAGGTGTAGATGTAGCAACAGATACAATTACTGTAACTGCTCATGGTTTTGCAACAGGTGATAAGGTAACTTACACTAATGGTGGTGGTACTTCAATCACAGGTCTTACTTCAGGTAGTGACTACTTTATAATCAGAACTGGTGTTAACACTGTAAAGCTTGCAACTACTTTTGTAAATGCAGCAGCAGGAACAGCAGTTGACTTAACAGTTGTAGGTGTGGGTGTATCTCATAAACTTACTCCAGTAATCGTTGCAACTTTCGAATCTCAAGCTAATGGTAATGCAATTGTTGATTTAAGAGCTCCATTTGGAGTTGAATTAACAGGATTACTTTCAGATAATTTAGTTCAATTAAGTTCTTCAACAGTATTTTGTACTCCAGCAGCTGCAACTCCAATCGCTTGGACAACAACAGCAGGTGTAGGTTACAGAGGAACAAGACAACTTTGTATTTCATTGAATCGTGCTATATGTACTGATGGAGATAGATTAGCAGAATTACAAGCTGCTTATGCAAATAACCCACTTTATGTTCCAAATAGCTTAGCTCTTGTAGCTGGTGATGGTTGTAGAGATTCTTACACTCTTAGTCAATATGCAGATGGCTTTACAACTGACGGTTGTTTAAGCACAGAACCATCAGTGTTCTCAGAATTTGGTGGATATGACAATGAACTGTGGACTGTAGTTCCAGTAACTCCAGAAGATTTTGATGAAGATAAAAGATGTGGACTTGAAATTTCAGCAGTTATTCCAGAAAAATTCTATAGCGATTGTGCTTTTGAATTGAATGACTATTGGGAAGATGAACCAATTCGTCTTGAAGTAGCTTGGATCTATGACTCTTATACTGGATTCCCAGAAGGATGTACTACAGAATTCCAACCTGCTAAACGTACACAAACAGGTCAAACTGCAAATCAAAGTGGTGAATGGTTATTAAGAGAATACCTTAAATCTAGCAGAGCATATGAAACTTTTGCAAGTGATTATGATAGTGCTCGTTTAAGAGAAAGACTTGATAGCAATAAAAGACAACAAGTTGATAGAAAAGCTTTCTACAAAATATATTACATACAAGCTAATATATTTAGAAAAGCGCACAATTTTGGACAACATCCTGAAACTGTAGAAGCTATGATAGCTTTCAAAGAAGGAGATCCAAAAGCAGCTGAATTCGAAGCAGCATTCGGATCAGTACTATCAAAATTTGATATTGCGTTAAAGAAAAGATAATTTAATTTATCATAAAATTAAAAGCCAGTAGAGCAGATTGTCTCTGCTGGCTTTTTTATTATTACCTATGCACGAATTAGATATAACATATCATAACACATATAATTGCAAAACGCTTAGAATAGAAGATAATTCTATATATGACGATAAATTTGAAGTAAAAAACTCTATTTTGGAAATCAAAGCTCCAGGACAGAATTGTTTTACTTTCTTTGATTTAAAGAAGGATTGGAAATCAATAACACTTAATTGTGCTTCTTTAAAACTTTGTTGTACTAAGCAACCTTGTAAGTTAACTATATTACCTGATGGGATTTATGAAATTAAATTTTCAATAGATCCTAATATCAAGTATATGGTTGAATTTAATCATATGAGAGTTTGTAAATTAATGTCAAATTATATTAAATTAATTGGCTTATATTTATCTAATAAAACTTCAAACACTAACAAGGAAAACGAAGAGATTGAAAAAGAATTTACTGCTATCAAAGACATCATAGATGCTTCAGTATATGCAGTAGAAGAATTATTAGATAATTCGCTTGGTATTGACTTATATGAACAAGCTTCTAAAAGAATAAATGATATAAATAATGGAAACTTTACAGGATGTTGTAAATAAATTAAAAATAAATTTTGCTAAGAAATTAGAAATAGATTTATTGAATGAAAATTACGGCTTAAAATCCTGTTTAAAAGATCCATTCAATGAGTTTGGTTCTGATAAAGTAGAAATTATATTTTTATCTAATCTTTGTTATCTTACTCTGAGAGAAAATCAAATGAAGAAGATAATAAAAAGAAACTATAAAAATTTACTTGAAAAAAGATCCAACAGATTAAATATAGATAATGTTGAACTCGTAGAACCAGCAGTAGTTAATACTACCGTTGTTAAGAATGTTCAAACAATTATAAATAATAAAACAACTGTAGAAGAAAATCTATGGGATCAAACTGATTGGTAATGGCTCAATATACAATAAAAGATTTCAGACTAAATGCTGTGCCATCCACTTGGGAACCAAATTCAAGATATTACATCTTAAATGGACAAGGTACAGATATTGATGAATACGTTACAGATCTTAGTGGTATACCTCATAAAGTAAATCCAGTAGCATCTAGTAGCGGTTCAGTAACATCTGTAGCCTTAACTATGCCAACAGCTTTTAGTGTGACTGGCACTCCAGTAACAGGAGCAGGTACATTAGCTGTAACAGCTATTGGTAATGCTTCTCAATATATTAAAGGTGATGGTACATTAGAAACTTTTCCTACAATAAATTCTGGAACAGTTATCTCTGTTGGATCAGGTAATGGGATGAATTTTACTCCTTTTACCACAACAGGAACTATAACATTAGGTACACCATCATCAATAACATTAGCAACAGCTAATGCACTTACAACTAATTCTCATACACATGCTTTCGCTCCAGGAGGAACAACAGCACAATATATAAGAGGTGATGGTTCTTTAGGTACTACACCAATTGATACTAATTTAGCTATTTCAAATTTAACTCAAAATGGAAATAGAATCTATCAAGGTTCAGGTTTCAATTATGATTTAAATAATTTAGGTGAATGGAATTTCAACTTAGCTACAGGAAAAGATTTTTCTGTTAATAATGCTTATCAAGTTTATCTTGAATCTGTATCAGGTACTAAAACTTCTAATTTTTATTTATTAGAAGATTTTTTACAATTCTATACTTATGAAAGCACATCTGGAGGGGCTTGTACAGTAGATTTATTTTCAACAGAAGCGCTTGGCCCAGAGGTATTCATGTCGGGTAGAATAGGTGGTGTACAAAAATCTGAATTTGTAGTAAGAGGTGGACCTACTGGTAAAATCATAGCAAGACCATATCAAGGTAATTTTGAGATAACTAATCTTACAAATCTTTCAGGTCAAAATAGAATTATTGGTCAAGATAGTTCAACTACAGGAATAGGTTATATTAACATAGGTTCAGGTTTATCACTAAACTCGGGTGTACTTAGTGCATCAGGTGGAGCAGGAACAGTAACAAATATTACCTCTGGAAATGGTATGAATTTTAGTACTATTTCAACAACAGGAGCAATAACTTTAGGAACACCTTCTAATATTACTCTAGTATCTGGAAATGCCTTAACAAGTAATTCACATAGTCATGCTTTTGTACCTGGAGGTACATCAAGTCAATACATAGCTGGAGATGGAAGTTTAATTACATTTCCAACAGGATTTGTAACTTCTGTTACAGGAACAACCGATAGAATAACATCAACAGGTGGAACAACACCTATAATAAATATATCAGCAACATTTGAAGCACTTTTAGGTAAAGTGGCAAACCCGCTTTCTCAGTTTGCTTCAACAACTTCAGCTCAGTTAGCAGGAGTTATTTCAGATGAAACAGGTACAGGAAATCTTGTATTTAATACATCTCCTGTATTTACAACACCTAGATTAGCTTCCAGCTCTACATCAGGATACGTATGGACAGCTACAGATAATTTAGGTAATGGAAGTTTTCAAGCTTTATCTGGATCAGGAACTGTAACAGATTTTGTATTTACTAATGGAAATGGATTTAATGGTAGTGTATCTACATCTACTACAATTCCTACTCTATCTTTAACTACTTCTCTTACAACAACACATATACCTGTCATTGGTGCTAGTGGAAGTCTTACTGGAAGCTCTTCGTTAACATATAACGGGAGTTTAAATGTAGTTGGTGATATAAAAGGAACAGCTAATTTAAGTATTCAAGATAGAGTAGCCTTTCAACAAGGTGCTGGCTCTGCACCGTCTTGGTATTTATCTGGTGCAAGAATGTTAGCTCTTAGAAATGATAATGTAGATTATTCAGAAATATTAGTAAAAAATTTAGATTTATCAGGAGGTATTTTAAACACACCTTCTACTACTGATTTAAGTTTTAGAACAAATAACACTGAAAGAGGAGTGTTTGATGGAACTACAGGTAATTTTGGTATAGGTACTAATACTCCTTATGGTAAGCAAACTACAATTTTAGCTAACAGACCTTATGCTGTTAATGGAACAACAGATTGGGATGATAAATGGGCTTTATTTTCTTCTGGGAGTGGAAGTAGGGATTATGGATTAGGTTTTAGTTATCAAACAAGTAATAATGCTTGGAATATTGTATCAGTAGCTCCTGCTACAGCATGGTCTCCAATAAATATGTATTATGAGTTCATGCAGTTCTTTAGTCTTGGTGCAGTTACTTCTGATTTAGCCTTATTTAATGGTAAAGTAAATGTTGGCGGCGGTTTAGTCTTTACTTCAATGTTTAATGTAGGTAATGCTGCACAATTTCAGGTAGATGGTAGTGGTAACATTGCTAAGATGTCAGCAAGTGCTTATTCAACAGGAGGATACGATGTTTTAGTTCTTAATCAAACTACAGGAGTAGTTGAAAAAACTACAATCTCTGCTGGAGGAGTAACTATAACAGAAGCTGAATTAGATTTTGGAGGAACAATAAATTCTAATACTTCCTTAACAATAAATGATTCTTCGATATTATCTACATCAAAAATAATAGTAACACTTTCTGGAGAGACAACTGTTGATCATGATATGGATGAAGTGCTTATGTCAGATGTAAGAGTAGTAGCAGGAAATATAATAAATGGAGTTTCATTTGAAATAAGGGCGTATAGTCCAGGTGGAACTACAGGAAAATACAAAGTAAATTATACAATAGATTATTAAAATAAATAACAAATGGCAATACAAATTGGAACTGGATCTTCAAGCGTAGGTAATGCGAATGTAGATTCGGACTATAATATTCAAGTAGTTTTACCTTATACTGATGCAGCAGGTAATAATGTCGGTGGTGGTACAGCTAAAGCTGGAGCAGTAACTTTATTCTCAGAGAATGACAATGGAGCTGTAACTGGAACTCGTTCTTTAGTATCTCCTGAAACAGATGATGATTATCGCTTAAGAATAGCTGTAGATACTGTATTAGATGATGAAACATTTAACTATACAACTCAAAATACTGGTAAGCACAATAACCAAAGTACAACAATGACTTATGGTTATACTACTGGAGGATTACAAACTAATGCTTCAAGTATAACTACGACAACAACAGGCTTATCTCTATCTACTTATGCAATGTTTCCATTCTTCAGTAGTGGAGTTAGTACTTATATTCAATTTGAAGGTAGCTTTTCAGCTCAACCAGTTGCCAATACAATAATAGATATAGGGCCATTTTTAAGACCTACATCCAATCCTTACGCACCTACTGATGGAGCTTATTTTAGATTAACATCCGCAGGTTTGATGGGAGTAAGTAATCATAATGGTACTGAAACTACAACAAGTGTATTTGCTTTTGCTTATACTAACAGCTCAGTTTATAAATTTCTAATAGTAGTTAATAATAATTCAACTGAATTCTGGATAGATGATACTTTACATGGTAGAATAAATACTCCAAGTGCTCAAGCTCAACCTTTCATGTCTACTTCTCTTCCTTTTTCAATGAGACATGTAATTACAGGTGGAGCTGCTGGAGCTGTTCTACAATTTACACTTAGAGGTTATGGAATATCTATAGGTGGAACAGTGCTAGCTAGAAGTTTAGGTGAATTAGGAAATGGAGCTTTTGGTTCTTATCAAGGTTTATCTGGAGGTACTATGGGTACAATAGGTACTTATACTAACTCCACTAACCCTACAGCAGCAGTTCCTACAAATACTACAGCAGCAGTTGGAGCAGCAGGTTTGCTTAACCAAGCATGGGAAACATTCTCATTAGCTGTAAATACAGATGGTATATTATTGTCTTATCAAGTACCAACAGGTACAGTATCGGTTCCTGGAAAAAGACTAAAAGTAACAGGAGTTAAGCTATCTGCCTTTGTACAAACTGTACTAGCAGGAGGCCCAATAGTTAGAACATTTGCTTTAGCTTTTGGACACACAGCAGTTTCAATGGCTACAGCAGAAGCAGCAACTACAAAAGCTAGGAGAATAGTTCTTTTACCAGAACTTACTCAAGTTATTACCGCTAACCAAGCTGTGTCAACAATGATAAGTCAGCCTGGAGGCTATGTTTCTAGCTTTTCAGAACCAATTTATGTAAATCCAGGAGAGTTTGTAGCTGTTATAGTTAAGGGAATAGGTACAGTAGGTACTTCAGGAACCATAGTAAATCATATTCAATTAGTTTACAGTTGGGAATAATAACTGATTTTGTTTATTTGGTGAATAGCTTAAAATAGCTTATATTATATAGTAGATTATAAATAATCTTAAATGAAAGATAAAAATAAAAAAGATTTTGGATGTGTAAAATCGTTCCCTCAATGTATTCAATGGAATCTTGGGGATATTGACGCTTTAGGCATCAAAAACGGAGACTATTTAGACGAAATAGTTTGGGCAATAGCTTGCAAAATAAAAGAGCTAACTGAACCACTGGATTTATCTACAGTTTCAATTCAATGTATTATAGATAAATTTGATGCAACAGAGCCATCTACAAAAACTATACAAACAATATTAAAATTAATTATAGATAATGAATGTAAACTTAAAGATCTAATTGATAATCTACAAGCTCAAATTGGAGGAACAGCAGCTACTTTAACTTTAAATTTAAGATGCTTAGGTGAAGAAGATGCTTTTGGAAATCCGCTCCCTTACAATGAGCAAAGTGTTCTTCAATCTCTAATAACAAATGTATGTAGTTTAAAAGATTCAGTAAGCTATCTAAGTTCAAAAGTAATAGACTTACAAACTCAGATAGATGCTTTAATACCTTATACAGAACCTACTTTAAATTCTTGTCTATACACTAATAAAGTTCACTCTCAAGCTACAAATATTATAGCTACATCTCTTTGTGATTTTAGAACAAAGATAGGAACTAATGAACAATTAGATTTAGCAGTCTCAAGACAATGTAGTTCTCTAAATACTTTATTCGCTTCAGATCCTAATTTTATACAGATTCCTGTATCAATAGCAGATTCTGAAAATAACCAATGGATTACAATATGTAATCTATTAAATAGAATATCAGCTATAGAACAAACATGTTGTGCTCCTTCTTGTGATAAAATTAAAATTGGATTTATATATTCTTATGAATCTGATCCAAGAGAGCTTACACTATCATTTACGTCTGGTGCTGGAACGCTTATTCCAAATGGTTTTGTTGATTGTGGTAGTGAATTCACAATTAAAAACTGTGAAGGTGAAGTTATTGTAACTTCTGTTCAACCTATAGAAAACGATGCAGATATTGTATTTACTCTTCCAGGTGGAGTTTGTATAAGTTCATTAACAATATCTATTAAAACTAAATTCTGTTTACAAGATACAAATGAAGAAGTTATTATGACATGTAGAGATTGCTTCAGTAAAGTTATCAAAATACAAAGCGAATGCTGTGTATTGACAAACCCTGGTGATGAAGATGTAATAATGACATATCAAACAATAGTATCAACAGACTAAAAAATTAATAATGGCTTCAGCAACAACAATAACAAGATCAGTAACAATATCTCCAGGAGAGTCTTTTACACTCCCAGCAGGAGCTACTGTTATTTCACTTACAGATGTTTTAACAAATACCTGTGATGTAGAGTTACCAGAACCAGAACCTTTTGTAGAATATCAATACATTTTTGCTTTAAATCAAGATGATAATGATAGTCATCCTATGGGTGGTGAAGTAGATATAAATAGTTTACTAATAGATAATACAGTTGTAAACTTAAATTTTACAGTTCAAAATACAGATAATTCTGGAAATGGAACTAGAATATCTCAATGGAATTTAGAAGTTCCTGACAATAATGTTCTATTAAACTCTTATCCAATTAAGTTTACAACTATAGTTGGAAATACTAGTATAGGTTCAAAATATGACTTAGTTATAGTTAGTATCAGAATGCCAGAAAGTTATCAAGATAAAGTTCTTTTGAAAGTTGTTAATGACAAATTTCCAAATGGATTGTATCTTAAAGGTTCAATATAAATAAAAATTAAATAATTAAAATAATGGCTAATAGTTGCAATCCATGCACAACATGTCACCAACAAGCATGCACTTGTTCTGATACTCCAAAGTATTCTGAATTAGGTTGTACTGATTATCCTGGATTTAAGTGTGTTCAACTTAAAGAAAAGGATTGTAATGGAGTAGAGGAAAATTTTCCATGTCTTGGGATATCAACTCCAGATTCTCTTTACGATCTAGTTAAAAAACTAGAATACTGGAAATGTCAATATAATATATTGGCAGAACAAATAAAATTATCAACAGATGAATGCAATCCGCTTGTATATGGTGAAGATGGTGGCATCACCTTATCAATACCTAAGTTAATACAGTGTATGCAAGATTATGGATGTAATCCATGTGGTGCAGATTCAACATGTGCTTGCTCTGCTCCAGAAGATTTTGCAATAGTATTTGATGGTAGAGGATTAGTAAATCCTAATACTTTCAGAGTTAAAGCTACATGGCAAGAAGCTGTATGTACTCCTACTGTAACTTATGATTTTCAATATAAATTATCATCAAGTTCAAATTGGATTACTCAAGCAACAAGTCAACTAGGCACTTCAAACAGTGCTTTGGTTATTGTTGGTGGTGAAACATACGATTTCAGACTTAGAGCTAAAGGAAATGACAATCAATGTCAATCTAATTATGTATATCTTAACAATGTGTTTGTAACAGCTTGTTACGCACCTACAAATGCTATGTTCAATCCAACTACACCTACATTAACTTGGAATAGTGGTGTTGGTTTAACAACTAATGATTTCTTAATTGAAGTTAGAAAAGATAATGAATCTTCATGGGCTCAAATAGCTACAGCTGTAGTAGAGTCTCCATCAGGTTCTTACACAGTAGATTTAAGCGCTTATAGCTTCACTCCTAATTATATATATCACTTTAGAATATCTAACATATGTGGTGGTGGAAATGTTATTAGTGCTAGTGGAACAGGATGTGCTTATGATTGTGTAATAGCAAATCAAACAGAACCTACAGTAACTAATATAACAACAACATCCGCTCAAATTAACTGGACATTCGCAGTTGGAGCAACTGGATACAGTTTAACAGTTAATGGTGGAGTTCCATTCAGTGTAGGTAATATAAATCATTATGTTGTTAATGGGCTTACACCTAATACGTCAACAACAGTTAAAGTTAGTCCTCAATGTCCTGGTGTTAGTGGAACATGTTCTGGTAAATCTGTAACATTTGGTACAGATAGCTCAGATAGTTGTCCTAATCCATCAGACCTAGAAATTATATAATAATGGCAAATTTTACTTTAAATTGGACTCCTAATATTAATGGTAATATTATTAGTCAACAAGCAGAATATAGGAAAAAGAGTGTAGGTGGAGGCTATATAACAATAGGCTTCACCCCTTCCAATCCTATGTCTATTTCAGAGACATCAGCTATTATAACAGGGTTAGATAATAATGTGGTTTATGAATTCAGAATAGGTAATAACTGTTCTGAAGGTGGTTTAGTATATGATGGAATTATAAAAGAGGGTTTAAAATTTGGATGTGTAGCACCAACAGAAATTCATACTCCAAGTAGTATTCAAGCTTCAGTATCAGGATTACCTGTAGATATTACTAAAGTTGTTTTTAGACTTTATGATTCTGCTGGGACATCTTTATTAAGTGGCCCAACTACTGTAAATACAGCTTCTGGAAGTGCTACTAATAACTTCACAGGATTAACAAGTTCAACTACATACAGAGTTAGAGTTGAACTTGTAGCTATAGTTGGAGGAGTTGAAGTTACGAGTACAATGAATAATTGTGAATTAGTAGTAAATACAGACACTCAAAATAGTTTCTTTTTGAATGAAAACAATGATTCTCTTTTAATAAATAATTCTGATAACTTAACAATACAATAAATTATAATGGCAAACAGACAGATATTTCAATTAACAAATCTAAATAGCCCTACTACAACATATGTAATTCCAATGCAAATTGGTGATGGTACAGCAGAGGCTATCAAAGTTACAATAGCTAACTTAAAAACAGCTCTAGCTTTAGCAAAAGCAGATGTAGGTTTAAGCAATGTAGATAATACTACAGATGCTAATAAACCAGTGTCTACCGCTCAGCAAACCGCTTTAAATTTAAAAGCTAATTTAGCTAGTCCAACATTTACAGGTTCAGTATCAGGTATTACAAAAACTATGGTTGGTTTACCAAACGTAGATAATACTGCGGATACTTCTAAACCAGTATCTACAGCTCAGCAAACTGCTCTTGATCTCAAAGCAAATCTTGCTTCTCCTACTTTTACAGGAACAGTAGCAGGAATAACTAAATCAATGGTAGGTCTAGGTAGTGTAGATAATACAGCTGATACAGCGAAACCTGTATCAACTGCTCAGCAAACCGCTTTAAATCTTAAGGCTAATATATCTAGTTTAGCTACAGTAGCTACATCAGGCTCAGCAGCCGATCTTACAGGAAATTTAGCAGTAGCTAGATTAAACTCAGGAACTAATGCTTCAGTAAATACAGTTTGGTATGGTGATGGTACTTGGAAAGACCCTAGATTAATTACAATTACAGAAAAAGTAGCAAACCATGTGCTAGCTTTAGTTGATGGAGGTACATCAATCGAAATGAATGTCGCTTCTGGAAATACAGTAACAATTCCATTAAATGCTACAGTTGCTTTTCCAATAGGAACAGTAATTTTTGTAAGACAAACAGGTGTGGGTCAAACTACATTTGTAGTTACTGGTGGTGTTACATTGCAAAGTGTTGGTGGAGCTACTAAGATAACTGCTCGTTATGATAAAGTATTCCTTGAAAAAACAGGTACAGACACTTGGGCATTAGTTGGTAATATAACTACATAATTATGGCAAAACAAATAAACAAAAATTATTCACTAATATTAGCAGATGCTAATACTTTAATTGAAGGTATATCAACAGCAGATATTACAGTTACAATACCTTTAGCTAAAACAGTTCCATTTAAACTTGGTGATGTTGTAACATTCACACAAAATGGTTCTGGAGCTATTATTTTTAAGGGAGCTACAGGAGTAGTTATAGATAGCTTTAGTGGTACAAAAACAGCAGGTAAAAATGCTATAATTTCTTTACTTAATAAGAATACGAATATCTGGCATATAACAGGCAATTTAAAATAAATTATTAATGGCAACATATTATATCTCACCTTCAGGTAATGATTCAACAGGTAACGGAACCTTGGGAAATCCTTGGTTTTCGCTTAATAAAGCTTGGACTGTTGTTGCAGCTGGAGACGTAATCTATCTAAGAGGTGGAACGTATACCTACAGTACTCAACAATATCTAGTAGGTAAAAATGGTTCATCTGGTAATCCAATTCTGATACTAGCTTATGCAAGTGAATCACCTATAATTACTAGAGGAGTTACTTTCAGTAAACCTATAGCGCCTAAAGGAATGGTTTTTATGACTGCAAATTATGTATTTATAAAAGGGATTCGCTTTACTGGAATGACTACTGATGATGATCAAGTTGATGCAGGATTATATCTAGTTGATATAAATAACTGTACATTTGAACAAATAGTGTCAGATAATAACGTACATGGATGTTATGTAGAAGGAAGCTACACAGGAAACTTATGGCTTAATTCAGATTTTCATGATAACTATTCTAATTTTAACGGTACAAATGGTGGTAACTCTGATGGTATAGCGCTTAGTTATAATTCAAATACCTCAGCAGTAAATACAATTAGAGGTTGCAGAGCCTGGAACAATGGGGATGATGGATTTGACACTTTTGAAAATAAAGGTTATGTATCAATAGAAGATTGTTGGGCTTGGCATAATGGTTATCTATATGGTACAGGAACTTCTGCTGGTAATGGGGTAGGATTTAAATTAGGATCTGACTTTGGATCACCTGGACCTTTTCCTAACGTAGTTAAAAGAAGAATTCAAAATTGTTTAGCATGGGATAACAGAGATTCAGGTATTCATATTAATGAAGCTGAATATACTGCTCAAGTTTACAATGTAACTCTATATAATAATGGAGTTCAAAATATGAATTTTCACTATACTAATAGAAATCATATTTTTAGAAATGTGGTATCTTTTGGTAGTCCTTGGGATGTGGCTATTTCAGCTAATTCAAGCACTTTAACTTCAAGTTATGGTGTAGCTGGATATGCAGATCAAACTTCAGGATGGACTAATAATGTATCAGCAGCAGATTTTGTAAGTGTTATACCTACAGGAGTTGCTGGTGCAAGACAAGGAGATGGCTCATTGCCTGTTATTACTTTCTTAACTTTAGCTTCAGGATCAGATTTAATTGATAATGGAACTAATGTTGGATTACCATATTCAGGTGCAGCTCCTGATAGAGGTGCTTTTGAATATGGTGGTGTAACACCTCCAGCTCCTAGTACAGGATTACAAATCAATAATATCCGCTTATTACAAATGGGTATTATATCTGGTATTAGAACAACTCCTCTAGGGCCTTCTGTTACAATTAATCAAGCAGGTGGTCAATCAGATCCAGAATCTGGAGCTACAATAAACTTTACAGTTGTATTTAGCGAATCTGTTACAGGATTTGCAACTGGTGATGTCACATTATCAGGTACAGCAGGAGCAACTACAGGAACTGTAACTGGCTCAGGAACTACTTATAATGTCGCTGTAACAGGTATGACATCAAATGGTACAGTAATAGCAACAATAAATGCAGGTGTAGCTATTAATGGAAGTTCAGTAGCTAACCAAGCTTCAACTTCAACAGATAATTCAGTGACTTGGAGTGGTGGTGTAGCTACTAATCCAGATATAAGTACAATGTCTTATGATACTAAATCATTTAATTTTAATTCAACAGTACCATTTGCACGTTCATTCTTCTGGAAAACAGATAGAACTAAAGTATATGTTTTAGATTACTTTGGAACTATACATCAATTTAGTGTAACAGCAGGAGATATTTCTACCGCTGTATATGATTCAGTTTTCTATGATGTAACTAATGAAGGTAGCCAAACTTATGGCTTATTCTTCAAACCAGATGGAACTTCTTTCTGGGTAGTTGAAAATGAAAATGGAGCTATCAGACAATATAACTGTACAACTCCTTGGAGTCTTGCAGTAGTAACTTATGCTGGAGTTTCATTAAGTATAGTTGCAGACGATACTAATATTACAGGTTTATGGTTTAAAGCTGATGGTACTAAAGTTTATTATGTAGATGCTACTGATCAACTAGTATATCAAAGAACGCTTTCAACTCCTTGGAATGTATCTACAGCAGGTTCAGGAACAACAGGAAGTTATGCAGGTCAAGAACCAGCTAGAGGTGCTTCTGCATCAATAACAGCAGATGGAGCTAAACTATATTTGATTGGTTATGACAATGTAGCTGCTTATCAGTATACCTTAAGTACACCTCATAGTTCATCAACTATGGTGTTTGATTCAGGTAAATTAAAAGATCTAACAGCTCAATCATTTGGAGAAAGCCCAGCTTATCTTCAAATAACAAATAATAAAGCATATGTGCTAATGGGTCAAATAATCTATCAATATACAATTTCTTAATAAAATTAAAATAAAACAATAATGGCAGTTTTTACATTAACATGGACTCCAGTAATAACAGGTAATGTTACAGCTCAAAGAGCCAATTACAGACAAAAATCTGTTGGTGGTTCTTTTATAACTACAGGTTTCTCGCCTTCTAATGATTTGTCTACAGCTGCTACAACAACAGCTAAAGGTTCTCTATTTTCTAACACTATATATGAATTTAAAATTCAAAATATTTGTACAGAAGGTGGACCTACAGATAATAGTGGAGGTATTTCAGAACAAATAGCTTTTGAATGTTTGACACCAACTGTAACTAAAACAACTACAAGTGGACAAGCCGCTTATACTGGACTACCAGCAGATATCACTAAAGTAAGATTTACTTTAAGAAAGACTTCTGATAACACAATAGTATCAGGGCCTACAGTAGTAACAGTAGCAGGAAATGCCGCTTTACTAAATGTAACAGGACTTACTGTAACTACAGGATATTATTTTCAAACAGAGTTCTATACTACTTTAACAAGTGGAGAAGTAATTAGCTCACAATCTGGTTATCTTAATGCTGTTTGTGGACCTTATTCGTTCACTACAGATACTCCTGCAACTTGTCCTGCTCCTGATAGCTTAGTAGTTACTGGCGCTTTAGCATAATAAAACAATAATTTAAGAATGGCAACATTATATTTAAGTTGGGATAACTCTGCTATAAGTGGAAATCCCAATGTTATTAGTCAAAGAGTTTCTTGGAGAAGAAAGTCAATAGGAGGAGCATACTTTACAACAGGTATGTCTCCTTCTAATGATATGTCCCCAGCAACTAATGGAGCAAGCCATACAACAGTAGTAGTTAATCAAGTTTTTGAATATAAAGTAGAAGCAATTTGTACAGAAGGTGGGCCAATATCTAATTTAAATGGTAATCAAGAGGGTATAATTTTTCAATGTAATATTATGCCTGAATTTACTCCAGGAGCAAATAACATATTAGTAGAATTAGATGTGTCAGCTACAGATATTATAAAAGCTAGAATAAAACTATATAAGGCTTTTGATGACTCGCTTCAAGATAATTTAGTAGTAACCGCTTCTGCTGGTACAATAAGTCATGATTTCACAGGATTAGCTGTAGGAACCCCTTACTATGTCACTATAGACTACATAGCTCTAGTTAATGGAGTTGAAGTTTCTGTAACTGATCAAGATGGTAGTCCATGTGGTAATAACGAGGATGGTGACTATGCTGCAACTACTACAGGTATTCCATTATGTACTACTTATCAAATACAACCATCAGGTTCTGTAACTGTAGAATATGAAAGATGTGATACTGGTAGTCCAGAAGGATTTACATCTAGTGGTACAGAAGTAAGATGTATGAGAACAGGTAGTCTAAACATTACTGGTGGAGCTGCTGAAATAATAGAAGTAGGTCCTTGCGAATAATTAATTAAAATCAAAAAATATGAAAAAAATAGTAATTTTGCTCCTAGTTTTAATAGCTAGTTGCACAAGTAAAAAAGATTCAAGCGGTAGTGTACCTCTTGTAAATAAAGACACAGTTGTGTTAAGTCCTCAACAAAAGAATTGGAAAGCATCAGCAAATGATCCATCCAGAGGTAAAATAGAAGTAATTTTAAGTAACTATACAGATAGTTCTAAAATATTCATAATCAACATAGAAGAAATTAAATAAGAGTTTTTGATTTTGGTTTATAGTCGCTAATGTTTCTACATTTAGGCGACTTTTTTTTGGATATATCCCAAATATAACGTACATTTGCCTTGTTATGAATAAGTATATAGAGAAAAATATCGACTATGAAAAGGAATCTTTAGGAGGTTTACAAGAGATTTTATCAGAAAAGTATGATTCCCTTCCAAAAGATAAACGTACTAAAGAATATCAATTATTAAAGGAAGAATATAATAAAATAGCTGCTTTTTACAATGTAAAAGCAAAAGATAAAATATATACAATAATTAAATAAACAATATGAATTTAAATCAAGTAGTAGAATTATTTATTGAAGATCCAAAGAGAATGTTTATGGGGGCTAATAAATTAGCAGAACGCTATAAATGCTCTACAGACACAATTAGAACAGCAAGACAAGAGGCTAGATTAAGACTAAAAGAACAAAGTAGATTAAAAACAAAAAAAGATAAAGATAGAGCAATAGATACATATAATTCTATAGGTGAACCTAAAGTTCCAGGAAAAGCTCCTTATTTTAAAGCCTGGATGACTAGAGAATCTAAAAAAGATACAAAAATAGGAATTCATATAATTGCAGGTTGTCAGCACGTTCCTTTCCAAAACAGAAAGATGCAAGCTGGTATGATACAGTTAATTAAAGATTTAGGAGCTAAGGTTAAAGGATTTCATTTAATAGGAGATACTCTAGACTTAAACTCTTTGTCCGCTCACGAGCCTAATAAGGTGCCTTTAGACGGGATTACATTAGGATATGAATACAAAGAAGGTAATAAATTTATAGATTCATTTGATAGAGTGCTTCCAGAAACAGCTGAAAAAACCTATATTTGGGGTAATCACGAAGATAGATGGAGAAGACACATTTCAGATATTAATAACTCTAAGTATGCCAGTGCTTTACCTTCACCTACAGAAGCGCTTAATTTGATTGAAAGAGGTTACAGAGTATATGATAACTGGAAAGAAGATTACCATATTTTAGGTAAGCATCTTCAACTAATTCATGGAGAATTCTGTACAAGATATCCAGCTAGAACACACATGGATAGAATGAAAACTTCTGTTATGTTTGCTCACACTCACAGAATAGATATTAGTTATGATGGTGAGAAAGCAGGTTTCAATATAGGATGGGGTGGAGATCCTGAAGCACCCGCTTTTAGCTACGTTTCAAGGCTTACAAAGATGAATTGGATTAATGGCTTTGCCCTAGTACATATAGATGAAAATGGTAACTTTTTTACTCAGGTAATTCCTGTTTACCATAACAAATTCTTCTACGATGGGAAAGCATATGGTGGATAACACAAATATTGATTGGTCGGATTTAACCCCTTTTTAGGGGTTTTTTCCATTTATAAACCCTCTTAATTTTTATTTGATATACTGGCCTATTTTAACTATATTAATATGTAGGTCTACCTAATAGAAAGAGTACAAACTTATTTAATTTTTATGGTGAAAGATATACGATTTAGGTCAGAAAAATACACGAAAAAGATTATTAGTAAAGATCTTTATAAAAAGTGGCTAATAGAAAACCCTCAATTCTCAAAATACTCCTATAAAGAATTTTGTGATTTTTGGAAATTATTAGCTGAAAAACATGTTGAAACTGTAGTTACCACTCCACATGGAGTAAAATTAAATAATAACTTAGGTCACATAGCTTTAAAATATGCTACTTCTACTTATTTAAATAGAAATTATAGAAATACTATATTAGCTAATGAACCAGTAGGACATCTTAATTTTGGTACTGGGGGGAAAAATGGAAAAGTTGTTTGGTCTGTAGGGGCTGTAAGAAAGATAAATATTGATTTACCTTTAATTGGTTTTCAAGCT
>Ga0247806_10000286_pt1 | contig 34519 bp, 56 predicted proteins | sample UWRJL059202B1_FD_179935 | JGI IMG/M metagenome (GOLD analysis project Ga0247806, IMG submission 179935) | Plant litter microbial communities from Arlington Agricultural Research Station in Wisconsin, United States - UWRJ-L059-202B-1 | ecosystem: Environmental > Terrestrial > Plant litter >... | reverse complement strand
TTTAACTCGAACATGCGCCGATGTGGGCTTACCGTGCCCATCACCGTGCATATTTCGTATGCCGTGCAGCCACGGCGTAGCAGCTTCTTGAGGCGGTCGGTTTTGGTCATTTTGCGCTTTCAGGAGAGTTGGGTAGCGGCTGCCAGTGGCTCGGGTCGAAGTAAATGGTTTTGCCGGAATCGTCATACATACACAGCATCCATCTTTTTTCGTCTGGGTCCCAGCCGCCTTGCCCCAATGTCATAAATTCCATGGAGCCTTGCCAAATAACGGCGGGGCCGTATAACAAAAGATCGGCGCCTTTTGGAGCGCTATCAATCGAAAACCATCCATTAGCGTCTGGCTGCGGTGTTTCGTCTGTGATGGGGATGTCTGTCATGCTGTCTCCTTCGTTGGGTTGTACAGGGCGGTTACTTCGGATTCGGTGACGGAGCCGGGAGGCGGCGTGATTGGCCGCATATAAGAGTCTCTGTAATGCGCCCCACTACCGCCTAGCCTCCCTGGTAGTTCAACGTTTATTTCCCAACGGTCATCGCCAACCCATCCGCGCACTTTTCCAAGCCATCGACCCACAGTCACAATCTTGCCCTGGTTGTTGTTCGTACTGCAGACAGTAATAGCCAAATCTCCAGGCTTGCAGTTCATCTCACCTCCTTAAGTGGTTTACCAAGAATCTTCGCCGTCTTGATTGCATCCTCGGCCTTGCCGAAGGAGATGCTTCTACGGTGGTTAACTGGAGTCACCAAGCCGACAAGCGAGGGGAGATTCGCTGCTAGCTGGCTACGGGATTGACCTCGTTTGCCGCGTGGCTTGTAGTGATCGCTTGCCCCAATGGTTGAGGGGCCGGAGTAATCGAAGGCGCTCATTGGGGGGATTCCTCCATCAAGCCGCAATTGCACTCGCCCAGCGAATCCAAACTTTCATCGAAGTCGTCCCAGCCCATCCAGGCGGCAATAGCGCCAAGTTCCTCCACCTTGGACCATCCTTGCTCTACATTGCTGCTCATCCACCCGCGAAGCTTGCGATACCGCGCCGCATCCCTTGCATCGTCAGGCTGATCCGGCGTCAAGTCTTGGATGTTCATTCGATCACCTCAGCAGAGATGAGCTTGCCGGTTTCGGCGTCGAAGGTGAGCTTCAGTGAATCCCGGGACGTCTGGTGCGCCTCAAAGTACACGTTATCGTCATAGGCCGTTTGCATACTGATCGGCGTGTACATCACAACATCAGGCTCCCGGTCAGGCTTTACGCGAACGTAATAATCTGTGTCCCCAACCAAGAGGGGCAGAATCTCTGGAGCGCCGCCGTCTACCCAGCCTAAGAGGGAGGATCGGTGCACATATTGGCACTGCTTACCAGCGGCAATCGCCTCAAGAATGTCTGCTTGCGGGTGTCGGGTTGTCATTGGGGCTCCTTGGGTTGTTGTTCGGCTTCTTGCTCATCAGCGCAGGCGATCAGCGCCTTGCCGAGAGTGCGGGCCAGCTCAGGCGGCATCGGGAGGCTAACCTTTCCCCAATAGGTCTCTTGCTCAGGGGTGCGGGTGCATAGGTGGACATATCCCGGATCTTCAGGCCACGGCGTAACGTGCAAATTCTCGCCATCCGTATGCCAGACGATGCGCTCAACATCGACGCCTGCGCTTACCTTTTTCATGTCTTATCTCCTTTGTGTTTGCGGCGCATCATCTTCTTGTGCAGCGCCACGATTGATTGACCAGCTTCAAAGGCGACCGTCTTCTGTCGCCCCGTCTTCAAGTCGTGAACGTGGCCCTTAGAGGCGAGGCCACAGCCGTCAGCGATTTCCTGCAATGTCATCCGCTCGCTAAGCTCAGACAGAAGTGTTTTCCAGTTCATGCCGCCATAATAGTTCGGCTTTGTGAACAAGTCAACTACACATATCGTTTACACCTACGCTGCGAATATCGCTTGCAATAGTTCGGGGTTACGACTACATTAACCACATCGCCACTCCAGCGATACGAGCCGCAGCTACCGATACCAGCCGCGATAAGCCCAAAGGGACGGCCTAGGGCGCTTGAGGTGCTTTGTACTGATGCTGGAGACGATGATTAACTAACAGGAGTGAAGATGAGCGAAAACAAGCATACGCCGGGGCCGTGGGCCACGATGCCGGAGGAAGTTGATAGGCCATACATCCGCATCCGAGGAACTCGCCTGGGCGGGCGTTACAAAGTCGCCAACGTGTTGACGCCGGATCACGAAGGCGTGCACGCTAGGGAAGCAGTCGAGACGCGAGCCAACGCAAAATTGATCGCCGCCGCTCCTGACCTGCTGGAGGTCCTGCACGAGATCGCTGCAGACGGCGTGCATTCCAATGTCGTCCCGTATCTGCACCGCAAAGCACTGGCGGCCATCGCCAAGGCCACTGGAGCCCAGCCATGACCGCCAAACACCAACCAAAGGAATCCTAATGCAAACCCGCTGCTACAACCGTTCTAGCGTCTTGGCGTTCCCCAAGCACTGCGACTATGCCTGCGCTCTGGAGCGTCCTGCTAGGCCCTACCCTGCCTCTTTCTGGTGGGGTTGTGCTGCTGGCTTCATTGCTGCTGTTGTTGCGGGGGTGTTGCAATGACTGATCGTGAATTGCTGGAAGCTGCGGCAAGAGCCATCGGCATGAATCCCGTTTGGCACGAGTGGGACATAACGCCTGACGTATGGGGAATTCGCAACGACGATCCCGATGGCGGCGTGTGGAATCCGTTGCGCGATGACGGCGATGCGCTGCGGCTGGCTGTGAAGCTGGGGATCAGCGTTGGACCTGAACTTCCGGACGTGGTCGGGAAGTCGCTTGCTCGCGCTTCTTGGTTGAATAAAACCCACAGCTTGGGCGAGTGGGGCGATGGCGACGCCTACGCCGCAACGCGCCGCGCTATCGTCCGGACCGCCGTAGAAATCGGAAAGGCCATGCCATGACCTGCTCCACCTGCCGCAACAAATGCCCTGCTCCTGCTGCTTGCTGCCTGCCAGAGGAAGAGAACACTAGCGGTCTATGGGCTGGGCTTGCTGGACTGCTAGGAATTCTCGTTGTAGGCGGCCTTGCTCTGCTTGGGGCTTGGGTGGTTCTGGATGAAGCTGTGATGTGGCTCCGATGAACGGTCTTGCAAACCTCGTTGGCTGTGCTAATATTTCTCCTGTCATCGCTTGGCGGCGTGACGGTAAGAGGCCCGTTAGGCTTCTACTCTCTGGCCCAGAAATGGGTCACGCCGCCAAGCAGAGAGTAGAAAACCTAACGGGCTTTCTGCATTCTGGCCGCTGTGGGACGACTGTGCAGCGGTATCAAGGCTCCAACAGGCACATGGAGCGTGACGGGTTTTGGCGTAATGGAATCGCCCGTGGGTGTCGTTCAAGGACGGCAGAAGGATTCCAACTGGAGCGCCTTAGATCGACTCCAGCGATGCCCTGATGCTGTGGCTCCGGGAAGCATTGAAGCTAGTTAACCCTTAACAGGGTTGGCTTTGCTCCGCCCACTCCGCCGTTCACCAAGAAGCATTCTTTATTAAAACAGGAGTTATACATGGATGATAGTGATCTTCACCTGCATGCTCTGAACTACCGGCTGGCCGTACATCCGCAAGAAGTGCAAGTTGCGTGGGACGCATTGGAGACTTGGTTTGACAAGCAACTGGCGAACGAGCGTGAACGCTGCGCATTGATCGCAGACGATATCGAGGCCAGCAACTACGCCGGGTATCGGCCTAGCGGAACTCTTGCGGCACGAGATTGCGCGGAAAGAATCCGCAGAATGACCGCCTTGTAGGCACTTGCCTTAAATGTCTAAACGAAACTAAGGAGAATGAAGATGACCCGCACAAACCGCCAATCCGCCCTAGACGACGTTCGCCGCCAAATCCACGCCTTACGCATCCATGAGGCAAACGAGCTTTACTCGATTCTGTGTTGCGTGCGCTCAGCCGTCGATTCAAACAGCACCGATCAACGCCTGAAAGCATGGTGCGAGCCGCTAGACGGTGCGCTGTGTTCAATGGACGACGACATGGCAGACGATGCGCCGGAGGAAGGATTGCCGGGAAGTTTCAGTGAGCCGGTGGAGTTGGATGCGCGGACGCAAAGGAGCTATCCGTGAGCGACGAAGGAAAAACCCACTTCCGCAAGGCGTTCGATTCGCCTTATCTATCAAGCGCCGACATTGTTGAGCCGACCGTCCTGACCGTGAAGTTTGTCAGGCTTGAGGGCGACAAGACGAAAAAAACGAAGGACCGATTCAACACCGCATTCTTTGTTCAGCGTGAGATTCGCCCAGGCGAGCCATTGAAGCCCATGATTCTTAACGCCACCAACAGTAAGACCATGAAGTCGCTTACCGGATCGGCATTCATTGATGATTGGAACAACGTGGCGATTACGGTCTACGTTGACAAGAACGTCAAGTTCGGCAAAGAGACGATGGAAGGTCTGCGCATCAGCCCTCAAGCCCCTACGCGACGACTTCTTACGCCTGACAACGCGAAGGCATGGGACAACGCCAAAGCGGCCTATAAGCGCGATGGCAATCTTGACGCGATCCTGGCCCGGATGGATCTGTCCGAAGACCACGAAGCGCAGTTGATCGCTGAGTGTACGTTGCCGCCTGAGCGGCCCGCTGTGCCGGAGGAACCGAATGCCGACTAAGTTCTATGATGTTGAGCAGAATAGCGACGAGTGGGCTGCGTTGCGCCTTGGCAAGCCTACTGCGTCCAGCTTCGGATGCTTCATGGCTAACTATGGCTCTGCCTTTGGAGAGCCCGCCAAGCGGTACGCCCTACAACTGGCCCTTGAACGACTGACAGGTAAGAAGGCTGAGTTCAGTTTCTCCAACGACCATACTGAGCGCGGCCATGAGCAGGAGCCGGTAGCGAAGATGTTGTACGCAGACGAGAGATTCTGCACGGTTACTAACGGCGGATTCTTTGACTGCGGCGATTGGGGTGACTCCCCCGATGGTCTGGTAGACAAAGATGGGGCGCTGGAGGTAAAGGCCGTTATCGCCAGCACGCACTATGCCAGCATTCTGCGCAACAGCTATGACCCGGCCTACAAGTGGCAACTAATCGGGCATCTTGACTGTACTGGCCGTGATTGGGTGGACTTCTGTAGCTACTGCTCCGACTTCCCGCAAGATCATCAGCTTTTTACATTCCGGCTCTGGCTGCACGACTACGCCGAGGAAATACGAATGCTTAACCAGCGGCGCAGCGAATTTCTGACCTTGGTTGACGCAACGCTGCTCAACATTAAAAACCGCTGCGGGGTTCCCGATGCCCGCTAGCGTAATGAAGATGCCGCAAGCTAAGGTGGCCGTTCAGATGTACACGGCGGGCTACTCTCAGCCTCAGATAGCCGCAGCCGTGGGGCATAGCCGCTCTGCCGTCAGAACCGCTTTGAAGCAACTTGGCGTGCGCCCCAGAACGAATGCAGAGTCTCGCAGGGCGTGGCTAATCAGGAAGCGCCTAGAGGCATAAAGAATACGGGCAGGAAGTGTCGGAAGTCCATCTCCCCGCGAAAGACTCGGCCAAGTGGCAAGCCGACCTGCCCACCTTTTTGATAGGGACAAACCCTATGCGATGCGTTTGTAAGTTTCTCGAAAGCCTACAGGCGCAACATAAAAACTCAACAACTGGAGATTCTGATGCTGACAACTGCAATTTTTCTGTTCGCGCTGGCTGTGCTGGCATTCGCTGTGGTCCCAATCGTCTTTGCGCCAGAGGAACGCAAACTGCCACGATTCGGCGCTCTGACGGCCTTGGTGTTAGCGGTCGTCTGTGTGGCATTCGCCAGCTTCACGCAGGTAGCGCCGTCCCATATTGGCATCGTCACCACGTTTGGCAAGATCAGTGGCAAGACGCTTAGCGAAGGAGCGCATTTCATCCTTCCCGTGTCCAATGTCCACCAAGTGTTTACCGGCGTCGATGTGGCCGCTGCAAACAAAGCGGAAGCTGGTAGCCGCGATCTGCAATCCGTTCATTCGACGCTGACGGTCAACTATCGCACCGACCCCGGAAAGGCGAAGGAAATCTTCATCCTCAATCCATCTTTGCAGTACGAGGCCGCCTATGTGGTGCCCGCTGCATACGAGGTATTCAAGAGCGTTGTTTCACACTACACGGCGGAAGAGTTGATTACCAAACGCCAAGAGGTAAGCGACACCATCAGCAAGACGCTGAATTCCAAACTGGCCCCGTTCCACCTGACGGTTCAATCGGTGAACCTTGTCAACTTCGGATTCAGCAAATCTTTTGATGCCGCCATTGAAGAAAAGGTGACAGCCAGCCAGAAGGCGGAAACTGCCAAGCGCAATCTAGAAAAGGCGAAGTTTGAGGCGGAAGCACGGGTTGCGCAGGCTGAGGGGGAGGCAAAGGCCATCGCCATCCAAGCGGCTGCCGTCGAAAAGCAAGGCGGTGTTGGCTACGTCCAACTGCAAGCAATCGCAAAGTGGGATGGCAAGTTGCCACAGCAAATGCTTGGCTCTGCGCCAGTCCCTTTTGTTAACGTGAAGTAAGCCGCTCGTAAGTTAACTGGCGCAGTATCCAGCCATGCCACTGACCCAAGACGAAATCCGCCTACTCCTGCTCATGCTGGACTATGCGGACAAGTACACGCCAGAGGGTGTAAAGCGCCATGCAGCGCAAGAGTTCGCCGAGGCAGATGGGCTGCTGGCTCGGCTTCGTAACCAACAAGGAGAGTGATGATGGAGAACAGCAGTGAGCGCGCAGCGATGACCGACGAACAGATCATCGCCATTCGCAAAGAACAAGTGGGCCGCTTCGGTAACGTCGATGCCAGCAAGCCCTACGCTGACAGCATCGCATTCGCACGCGCAATCGAATCCGCTCTCTCCGCTGTTGCGCAGACCCAAGCTGTAGGGGCGGTGCCTGAGGGTTGGAAACTTTACATGGTGGACTTCTCGCTGCATGCGGCTGGCATGTCGAAGTACGGAAGCGCAATGCTGGTCCGCGATGCCGACGATTCGCGGAGATGGCAAAAGTCACTGTCTGACGAAGAAAAGGAGGCCGTCGCGTTGTTTGTCAGCGGCGAGGGCGCAACGCTTCCTGAGGCCATTGCCGAGGCGGCAGCCAAATGCACGCCCCTTCCCTCCGCCCCTACAAAGGACCAGAAATGAGCAACGAAAACAGCACTTCGGGGGAAGCCTCCGTTGATAGCGTGGTTCGCATCATCAAGCCGCTGATCGAGCGCGCCCACAAGTCAGGACGGAGCCGTGATGTAGCGGCGTTGGAAGCCCTCCGCGCAGAAGTAGAGCGCCTAGCTGCTCAAGGGGCAGGGGGAGCGGAGCCGGTAGCGTTCGGCGTTTTCTGGCAGATCGACGGGACCGAAAGTCTTCAATTCCCGGTCAGCGAGTCGCTGCAATCGGCAGAGGCCGACAAGAGCATGTACGCAGAGTGCGATCAGGCCGCCTTGACCGTGCGCCCGCTCTACGCCACCCCACCACAGCCAGCCGCTCCTATGGGGGCAACTCCGGAATTTATCAACGAGCTTCTGGATGAGGCCGACTGGTGGGCAGGTCATGTCGATGTTGATCACGCCCCCATGCCGCTGCGCAAGTATCTCGAACGAAAGATCGCTGCAATGAAGGATGCAAACCATGACCACTGACCGTGAATTGCTGGAGTTGGCGGCGAAGGCTGCTGGCGTTGACATTGACGCATGGGTGACGCTAGGCGATGAGCCGGGCTACTTCGCTCTGCGCGGCCAGAGCCCAATTTCCGGGGAAGGCTGGAATCCGCTCACCGATGACGGCGATGCGCTGCGGCTGGCTGTGAGCCTCAGGATCTCGCTCGCATTCAAAAATGCGCACCCCGAAACCGCAAATGACGTTGTAATCGCCCGCGCTTGGCATGAGCCGGACGTGCCAGCCGCTTTTTGCGTGGGGTCGCTGTATGCCGGACAGGATCAAGCCGCAGCCACCCGCCGCGCAATCGTCCGCGCAGCCTCTGAAATCGGGAAGGCCATGCCATGACCACTGAAACCAACCGTGTAGCCGCTCCTGTGGATGCGCCCAGCGTGCCCCGCAACCCAATGGAAAACTGCCGCCCCTTCGGCTTGAAATACGACCTTCCGCCGATGGTGCTGTCAGGCTCGCAATTGCTGGAGGCGCTGGAGTTTGTCGCGCCGGATCGCACCGCCGACCAGATGGAGCAAGAGGTGTGCATCGCCCTACGCGATGAAGGCCAAGATGCAGACGGCGCACCCGCTCCGCGTGGCACTTACTGCTGGCTGGAGGAATACCCCGGTGAAGGCTCGATCATGCTCGAAGGACGCGCCCTCGCAGCTACTCCATTGCCTGCTATGGCTGGCTGCGGGGATGCGCCCTTAGTGGGTGGCGTGGATGTTCGCAAGGGAATCGAATACGGCTTTGCGAACTACGGCTACAGGCAAGGCACGAAAGAGTGCATCGCGTTCAATCGTGGCGCTCAGTGGCTGTCCAGCCTCGCCACTACACCGCCTACCGCACCCAGCGGGGATGTGCGCAAGGTGCTGGACGTTGACGCGCTCGCCCAGTTAGTTGAAATGTGCGAAGTGCACGGGGATTTCTCCAACGGAGTCACTGACCCAACTGGTTCAATTGACGAAGGAAACGTCCGAGCGTCCGAAATTATCAGAGCAGCCCGCGCCGCTCTCGCCAATATCCCGCCTGCCAAGGGCGACAGCGCTGCTCTGGCACCCACTCCCGCTAGCCAGGGAGATGGCTCTACCTCTGCCCAGGCCGATCAAGGGGCGTCCGAATGAACACCATTCTTGTGTGGCTGCTTGTCAGCCTGCCGGGCTACGGCAGCAACAATGCCAACGTCCCGGCCGTCACTGTGGCGCGCTTCGCGGATCTGACCGAGTGCCAGCGTGTCCGCGCCGTGATGCGCGAGGGCGGCGGCACTCAGCCCACGATGTGCATTCAAGCGAGGGTCGTCCCATGAACACCGAAACCACACCCACAGGGGCAGCGGCCCTCAGCGATGAGCGTGTCAGCGAAATCTGGTTGAAGTGCCGTGCTGAGGCATGCAAAGACCCGAGTATCGGGCTGCGATTCCGCTTTGCTCGCGCACTTCTCGCCGCCATCCCCCTGGACAGCGTGAAGGCAGCGCCGGATTTAGCCGATGAACTTGACGAACTTGCTTCAGATATGTACTACGAGGGCAACTGCGAGATGAGCCAAGAGAAGCAGAGCCGGGCGGCAATTATTTCCCGTGGTGCTCAAGCGCTCAAGCGAATCGCCGCCCCTGTCGTTCAGGCAACGCCGAACGAGCCACGCAAGTACGACGATGTTCTGCTGCCGTTCCTGTCGCTGATGCGCAAGGAGCTGCACGCCAACAGCCGCAAGGGTGACCGCCCCGGCTGGCTCTCCATGCACCCCAACACCGCGCTGCTGGAGGTGTACTGGCACGCTGCCAAGCTGTCCGCAGCCGTCAAGAACAACGACGGACCAGCCATCATGGAGCACAGCGCCGATGTGGCAAACATGGCGATGATGGTGCTGGACGTTTGCGGCGCACTGGCGTTCGTTGAGCCTGATCCAGTTGCCGCCCCTGTCGTTCAGGCAGCGCCCGTACCCGAAAGCAGCGATGCCGCGTGCGGCACTTGGTACTGCGAACAGCATCCGTTGCAAGAGATGGGCCACGATGGGTGCAGCGGTGCAGGCATCCCGGAGTGCGCGCGCGTTCAGCTTCTCGCAAACTCTCTGCGGCTGGCAAAGCAGGAAATCCGGGAAACAGCCATGCATCGCGACGACCTTGTAGCAAGGCTCCGCGCCGCCGCCCCTCCCGCAGGCGCTGTAGCGCAGCCTGTGGCGGGGGATGAGGTGAAGCCGTGAAAGTCCTATTCCTCGACATTGACGGCGTGCTCAATAGTGTCCGGAGCGCAACCGTGCTTGGCAACATCCCGCACGATGTGACGCCAAAGGGGCTTGCACTGTTTGACATGCAGGCCGTGGAGCTGGTGCGCGGGCTCTGCCGTGATGGGCGCGTGAAGATCGTTCTTTCGTCTACATGGCGGCTCCACGACGACTGGGAGGCCATCGGCCCCGCGCTGGGTTTGCCCATCATCGACAGGACGGGCCGCTATTACGAGGGTCCGACCGACACCTGCCGCCGTGGGCGCGAGATTCAGGCATGGCTCGACATGCATCCCGAGGTGGAAAGCTACGCCATCGTGGACGACGACAGCGACATGCTGCCCGGGCAGATGGAATTCTTCGCGCAGACCAGCGGGTTTGACGGCCTGACATGGGCTCCGTTCACCAAGCTTTGCAGCATTCTGAACATCAGCGAGTACGACTGCCGCCGCACCACTCCCACATCTGATGCCCAGGCCGGGCAGGAAGGACCGCGATGAAAGAGCGTAAACACGCAGAAGTTGGCAGGAGTAGCAGGCTTCGCACTCATAGGCAATTGCGGTGCTTCGACCCTGATTTTGTGGCTTCCAAGAGTAGGGATTGGGTCCATAACAGGACGCAGCGAATATTCATGGTGCTGCGTGTCGGCTCCGGAATTAGAGCCATGCGCGTTTATCGGATCACGAAGAGCGTTCTTTACTAAGAGTCGTTGCTTCTGAAACAGTCTGCAAATAAGGTTTGTCCGACAAACCAGGAAGGAACGCGATGACTAGCTGTGAAGCTCTTTGCGCAGCGCCGAAATGCTGTCGTTCAACTCTTGCCATTCGGCCTCGGTAGGGTTGCGGTTTTCGCTCTGCATGAGTTCCAACTTTGACTTTGCAGAACTGACGGCTGCTGTAATGTCGATGCCTGCCTGCACAAGCTGAGGCAGGGCGTTGAGCAATTGCAGGGCATAGGCGATAGCGGTGTAACTCATTACTTGGCTCCAAGGTTAGCCACGATGGCAGTGAATGCGCTCAGGGCGGCTTGTGCTGCTACCAAGGCGCTCTTTTGAATGTCAGCGCCAAAGCCCGGAGTACGGACGGCGGTTTCTGCGGCGTCCAGAGCAGCGATGGCTGTGTTGTCTGCCTTGCGCAGTTGGTCAACAACCTTTGCATCGGAGCAGGGTTGTTTCACAATGGCGCTACAGGGCGCTAGGCGTTTATAGGTGACTGCGCCAGTCAATGCGACCTGATAGGCGCTCTTGGATTGGTAGACGGCTTGCTGAGGGTTTTGCGGCGCAGAGGCGCAACCAACGAGGGCAAAGGCGAGAAGGGCTGAGGCTAGGATTTTCATGGAGTCTCCGTTAAACGCCAAGGTACTGGCGGGCTTGTTGATAGTAACCGGCCCAGGTCTGAGGGTGAGGTTTCCCGGGCCTCCAACAGCGCTTGGCGTATAGATCCCAAGCGCCATCAATGTTGCCAATCGCAGGCAGTTTGAAAGGGTCTGTGAACAAGAGCAGGCGGGCAAAGGCGGCGGCTAGAACGTCATCGACACCTAACGCCTCCCACACGGCTAGTTGTGTCGGGCTAACCTTGCGCTGGGTGCAAATATGTTTGGCAAGAAGGGATGAGGATTTGTGGTTGAGGACGCCTTTAACCCCGCCTCCGCGCTCGAACTGCCAGAAGCCTCGGGCGGGGCCATCGCCCATCTGTTTGCGGTGAACGAATCGAGATTCTTGTAGGCCAATGGTTAGCAGGAGTAATCGAGCCTCGGGGCTATCCATGCTGGTCGGCAGCATAGCCATCGCAGGATCAATGGCGGTCTTGGTGATTTCGTCCAGTGTCACGCCTTGCGCTCCATTCGGTAAGGGATTCTCGTCTTCCAGTGCTTGATGACGAGAGCCGACGCATAGTAACCGAAGGCCAGCGACATAAAAAACCCGCCATCGCTCACAGAGCCAACATACCAAATACGGCAAGAAGCGCCCAAGCAACCGACAGCAACAGCAGAAAGGCCGACTCTTTCATTTACGGTGTCATCAATGCCCGGCCAGAACACGGCGAACGCTGCGACACATGCAACCCATGCCCAAGCGAACATTGCAACAAATGCAGGGCCTGTCATATCAAGCGTCCTTCTTTTTAAACCGGGCCAATACTTGCTCCCAAATTTGGGCGATTGGTGCGGTTTGTACGAACTCCCACGCCCTAGAGATAATTGCCATACCGAACAAACCGAGCAGAAAACCAGCAAGACCTTCCGGCATCCCGATTTTCTCACTCAAGTAGGGGGCAGCGAAGTAACTAAATGCTGCACCACTGAGGGCTAGAAACAACTTTGTCCAGAACGTGCCTTGCAGGAACTGCATCGAGACAAAAGCGCCAATGACGCCAGCGATTTTTACTGCGAGTACGTCATAATCGATCATTGGTTCTGTCTCGGTTGTAAGTTATTGTCGATTCTAGTTGCGTCAGAAACGCTCGCCTACCGTGCGCATGACTCCGCTGTAAGTCGCCAGTGATGCAGGATCATTAATATCGATGCCTTCCACTGCCCCAGCAGTTCCCTCAAAGAACCCACCAAGGATACGCATAGGGCTGGTAACGAGCCTGCCGGGCGTTACGTCGATGGTTCCGCCGAAGTTTGGGTTTGCCGATGTGGGGAAGGGAAACACAACCACCCCTTGCGAGCGCCCGTGTGTGGCCGATGCAACAGGATTGATCTGAGCCAAACCAGTACCACCGCCAGCAGCCGTTGTGCCTCCGGTGTTGATCTGTTGCAGACCTTGGGCATAGGTGCTGGTGTTGATAACCCCGCCACCTTTGAACACCTTGATACCAATTCCAGCGTTTGCCACGGAAGTTACAAGGTCTGTCCATTCAAAACGAATCGCTTTGAACTCGGGGTCTAGCCAACCGTCTTTTAGCTGGATGTTGGACACAGCCGCGAGGATTCGCTCTTGCAGCGTTACGGTCTGCGCACGACCTAGAACCTCGAATGCAGCCCCATTCCAGACAATGCGGAAGGTTTCGCCAGGATAGACATTGATCGTCGTCTTGGCTCCGACGCGGGTGAGGAAGGTTTCTGCACCGTCAGCATCCAGAACAACCAATCCACTATCGTAGCCAGTGACCTGCACCGTCCAGCCCGGTCCAAGCGTAGAGCCTGCTGCGATGGTCTGCGTGAATGCTCCCGTGAATCGGATGCGGGTGTTGTTGTCGGCGCGGACAAGCTGGGTATTGGAGCCGCGATTCACGGCAGTGAAAGGGCGAACCCATACGCCTACCGTGCCGTCTGTACTGACAGAATCCCCGATGTTCAGAGCGGACTTCGAAGGGAACTTGTCCCCGGCGGCGATGATGAACTGTTGCGGAATGCTGGTATTCGTGGCGCTGATGAAGCCGTAGCGGAAGGAGCTAAACGTCACATCCAAGCCCGTGGAGTCTGGCACGACAGTGACAGTCGTTACGCCAGAGCCAAAGACGGACGAGAAGATGTAACCGTAGAACGTCCCGCTGTTCAGCGTCCATTCAAGACGGCGATTTGGTTGGAGGATCGCGGTTTGATCGCCAGGAACGGAAAAGCTATTGGCTGTGATGTAGGTTGGAGTCATGCCGGACGGCACCCACTGCGTCAGCGTTTCTTGCCGGTCGTTCACGCCCACCACGTTATCCACGGTGCGCTGCACCACATTGGCAGAGTCCGTGATGACAAATTTGTAAGACTTACCGCCTTCCAGCCAGATCGGGCTAGCAGGCAAGCCAAGCGCGTTCAGAACGATCGGATTGGAATGTGGGGTAAACCCTGTATTACTGGTGTAGGTCGTTGCGGGCGTGCTGGTACCGGCCTCGTAGGTCAGGATTTTCCCGCCGACAAGCGGCTTGCCGTTGTTGTCAACTTGCTGGTCATTGCCGATTGGCGAAAAAAAATAGGGCATGGCGGGTTTCTCGTTAGAATTTGGGCATGGAATTTACCGACTTCTTGATTCTGAAACTAGTCGTCGTTTGCGTGGCGGCATTCGTGTATGGCGTCTATCGCGGCTTCACTGAGCCCCGATAACAGGCGCTGACCGGCTGACCCAATCCGTTACAGGCACTTGGCCCAAGAAGTCCAGCAATTGGTTTTGCTGGGCAACAGGTAGGCGGTTCTGCATGTACGGCGACAGGATTGCAGCGCGTGTGGCAGGGCGAGCCATCACGCCAGCCATTGCCAGCGGGTTAGCTGTAATGCCGCTCATCGTTGCACTTGCGGCCCAATCTAGCGGGCTGGTTTGCGGAAGGCTCCCCATTTGCTCAACAGTCTGTGCGGCCTTCGGGAAGCGGTTCGCAAACTCTCCAGCCGTGCGAAGCTCGTCGGTCAGCGGCTTGCCCTTCGTCACCATGTTCCCGAGTTTTCGCGCATCCACAGTGCCTGTCGTCGGGTTCAGCGCCTTTTCAATCGTGTAAGTTTTGGCGATCAGTTTGCGCGCTTCTTGCATTGCCGGGACAAGATCGGCACGGCCCTGCTCCTTGGCGTACTTCTCGAACTGAGATTCAATGGCTGTAGCGATGCCTGCCGCAGCTTTGGCCTTCTTTTGGTCATCGGGGCTTGCCGAACGCGCATAGGCGGCGAACCATTGGGTAGCGTCGTTTCGAGCTTGGCGCAGTTCTTCCAAGGCGCTGCGCGGGTTGAACCCGTCCACAGAAGGACGATTCATCACAGACGAGCCAGGAACAGGCGGCGCGACGGGCAATTCTGCCAAGGCTTTGTAAGCCGATCCGGCTTGTTCCCGCACAGCATTCAGAGCCTCAGGGGTGATCGCCACGTCACCCGGAAGACCGACAGCCTCTGCCGCAAGCCGGTTCGTGACTTGCTGGTTGCGGGCGCTGGCGTTCTGCGCCGTGGTCAGTTTCCCAGAAAAGCCTTCTAGCAGCCTGTTTGTCATGGTCGGTTGCACTTGCGTGGGCGGCATGACATAGCCCACATTACGCGCCTGTTGAGCGGCATTTAAAAGCTCAGAGGTCGGCTGAGGTCCGCGCATGACGTTACCGACTGCTTGCCCGGTGCGGCCCAAAGCCTGAGCGGCCAGCGGGAATGCGCCGCCGATAGCAGCACCTACTCCAGCGTCCTCCGGGTTGACTAGCCCCGCCTGCGCCGCGCCAGAGACAGCGCCGCCGCCTGCGCGAGTCAGCGCCCCCGCCGCTCCAGTGCGCCCGCCTGCGTTCATGCCGAAACTGCCGATGGATTGCAGCAATGGGTTAAGTTGCGTAGCAGCGGGAAGTGCACGACCAGCGACGTTGGCAATCACCCCCCCGGCACCAGCGGTCCCCGCAATCTCAGCGCCTATCTTGCCTGCTTGGTACGGAAGCGATGACGGGTCTGCGCCCATGCTTTGCAGGCCCGAATCCATCGAAGCGCGGCGGTCATCACGACCGATGAAATCATTCTGCACACCCACAGCCCGAGCAGCCGCGTCAACAGGGGCCATGAGCGTGGCACCAATCGAGCCAGCGCCACGAACAGCGCCCGCCATAAGGTTGCCCGCAGCGCCGATTGCGGTATCGAGCCGAGAAGGTTCATTCTTTGCCTGATTTGAGCCAAGTTGAGATTGCAGGATTTGAAATGCCTGCTCCTGTGTGGCCCCTTCTGGGCCTTCTACAGTGTAGCTCTTGCCCTCGGGAGAGGTGAACTCAAACTTAGCCATTAGCGGGCCTGCACTTTCCAGCCAGACGGCAGGCTAGTAGTGGCCGCTTTGGGGGTAGGCGAGAACGATCCGGTAGCGCCGCCTTCCCCTCCGGCCACCCGCTGGCGTGCTGCTTGCATGTCCTGCGTAATGCGCTCTACAGACTCGCGGAAAGCCTTTTCGCCCATGTTGGGATTGAGAGCGCCTACAGCCGCAGTCAACTTACGCCCTTCCGCGTCAGACAGTGCTCCCATGCCCTTAAGTTGGGCAACCATCGGAATAAACGCTTGAGACTGGAACGTTTCAAGTTCGGCCTTGAAGTTGGCGGACTCAGACCCTGGAATCGTCGGGAGTGCGCCAATGATGCCGACAGACCTAGACAATCCGGGGTGTTGCGACAAGCGCCCCAAAGTGCCCAGCATCGTGTCAAAGCTGGCAACCTGACTGTTCTTTGTCAGGTCGGTGGTTGCCTTCTTCTCGTCGCGCTTGATGTTGTTTTCCTCGACCTTGGTCGCGTTGAACTCGCGGGTTCTGGCGTCTGTCATGTTCTGGCCGCGAATCTGCACGCCACGGTTAGCCGCACCTTCCGCAGCGGCACGCGCATTATTGGCAATGTTGTCTTGCGTTTGCGTGATCGCGGCTTCGTCAATCGTTCGGCGTTGTCCCGTCACCGGGTCAATCGAACTGATGCGGCTGGTTCCGCCGAGGTTCTGCGTTTCGTTCTTGGGAAGTTGATCCTTGGCAGACAAGGCAGCTTGGAAGCCTGCCGTAGCTAGCCGTGCGATGCCTTCTGGCGATGGATCGCGCTGGAAGTCTGCAAGGCGCTGTTGGGCAACGTCCTCGGGCATGATTCCGGACTGCACAAAGCCTTGGATCGTGCGTTGGGCGTTCTCCAAACTCGGGTTGTTGCGCAGCCAGCCGAGCCCCTGCCCGACGACTTCAATCGTCTTGACAGCGTTCTCCAGCTTCGATTTCTGCGCGTCAGCAGCGGCCTTCTCCTGCTCAGCAAGAGACTTCTTGTAGCCTTGCGCTGCGTTGAGGTTGCCCGTACCAAGGATGCGCTGATAGTTCGCTGCCGTGTCGTTGCCAAATCCGCTCACAGCGTCACGCAATAGCGCGTTCTGCTGGCTCTCGCTCTGCGCTTCTTGCAACTTGAGCGCGTTCAATTGCCCAGTCTGCATACCGTTTTGCAACTGGATGGCTTGGCCGTACTGCGCCAGCGGGTTGACCGCTTGCGGGGTTTGGATTGCTCCGTAAATGCTAGCGTCGATAGCCAATTTAGCCTCCGCTCGTTCCGTTGCCGAAGAAGAAACTGTTTAGCGGCGCACCGTAGGAGCCGGTATTGGTGTTCTTGTTCAGGATGCTTTGCAAGAATTGGTTCTGCTGGTAGCCCTGCACGGCATTGTTAATGCCGGTGTTGATCGCATTGCCTCCTGCAATCGTGGCCGCGCCTTGCGCGTTGGCGTTGTTCGTCTGGAGTCCTGCAACGTAGTTGCCATAAGTAGTACCGGCACCTTGCGCATAGTTCTGTCCTGCGGTGATGACGTTGTTGGTTCCGGTCTGACCCGTCCCGGCAATGGCAGACAGACGGTTAAACGCATTCGTATTGTTGGTATTGAAACGGTTGTACGCCGCATCGCCCTGGTTGGCAATGTACTGACGATCAGTGTTTGCGCGACCGTAGGCTGCGTCATTCTGCCCACTTACGTAGTTGCGGTCAGTGTTCATCCGTCCATAAGCCGCGTCAGATTGTCCGCTGACGTAGTTGCGGTTTGTGGTCAGGCGGTTGAATGCGTCATTTCCAGCCCCTTGCACGAATGCACGGTCTTGGGCCGACTGGTTGACCCAATTGCCATATTCGTTGCTGGCGTAGTCCTGATTGAAGCGGTCGATTGCCTTCAAGGCCGCGCCAGAGTACAGGCCACCCCGAGCCGCCGCGCTGTTTTCTACGCCCTTCTGACCTTCTGCTTGACGGAAGGCGTAACCGGGCGAAGTCTCGAAGTTGGACGCACGCGAGATTGCCGACTGTAGCAGAGGGTTTAGCTGCTGATAAAGCGGGTCATCGTTGACGCTGACAGACTGAGCCGCTGCGGCTTGGATCGCGGGGAGAGCCTGTTGATAGAAGGGGTCATTGTCAACACTAGACGCCCGACTACGAGCAGCATCGACTAGGCCGCGCTCATAGAACGGGTCGTTGTTGACATTGGAAGCACGGGCACGCGCTTGGTTGACTAGATCACTCTCGTAGAGGTTGTCTTGCGCAAGATCAGCCGCGCCAAAGTTGCGGTTGAGTTGTCCGTAGCCAGGGTCGTTTTGCGACTGTTGCAAAGCAGCGGCGCGTTCAGCATCAAGATTCGCCTGCTCTTGCGTGGCTACCTCATTCTGTCGTGCCATTTGGCGCTGATATTCGGCCTCTACAGCAGCGTCCAGACCTTGCGTATTGGTCGTGGTCGTTGAGCCGCCTTGCGGGCCGATGTAGGTAGGTTGTACACCTCCTTCTCCTGCGTAGCCGGAAGCCGTGTACAGGTCCGGGCGCTCTTGATAGGTCGGAATCGTGCCGCCTTGCTGGCCTTGGGTGCTCTGCGTGTATTGGCTTTGCAGTTGCTGGCGGATAGCGTCACGGTTGACCGTAGAGGCTTGCTGGCCGGTCGGGGCGGTTCCCGTGGCTGCGCCAGTGTTCGTGCCGGGCTGTTGCAAGGTTGCGGGTTGGCTCGTTCCGTAAGGCGTCAAGCCCATTTGGTAGAGCAGGCTGTTACGGGCGAGATTACCGGCTTGGATGCCGGGTTGCGACAGGCGAAGCGCGGTTTCGTACTGCTCGCGCTGGAGGGCGAGTTGTTGTTTCGCCGCTTCGGCTTGTGCAGCCGTGGCGGCATTGGTGGCTTCTTGCTGGCCTTTGGCGGCTTTGCTGGCCGAACTGGCGCTAATAGCCGAACCGACAACCGTAGCCGCCGCGCCCACGAATGCTACAGACATAGTTCCTCTACTTTCTTGCACTCCAGTGCGGGGTAAGTCTCGGAGGCAATCTCAGCCTCAATCTTCGCAATGTCGGTTTCGTCAGTGCGAAAGACGTTGAAAAAGTAGCTGTCCTCATGGGCATAGCCGACTTTCTGAATCCCCGGCCCAGAGACTGCGACATGGCCGAAACTAAATCGACCTGAGCCTGTTTCCGTGAGGATCGACATTTCACCAGCAAGAATGTTCACGCACTCTTTCAGATGAATCTTGCCGACGAGGATGGAGCCTTTGGGGATAAAAAGACGGCGTGTGTAGATGCCGTCGATCAATGTATGCGTCACCGGGAATTCTGTTTTGTCGTCCAGCGACAAGAGCAGTTCTGTCAGGCGGTGAATGCGCTGGCGAATCACGGCAGGGGTTCGGTCAGGAACGTTAAACCGCACTTCCCCACCCTCACGCACTAGCAGGGCGTCAGGGTCGATGCGAGAGGCTGAAAAGCCTTTGCCGTATGTGATGTTCATACGGGCGCACCCATTGCATTGACCCAGATGTTTGGCATGACCGATTTTAGGTTGATTTGATAGCCTAGGCTAGTGTCGAAATAAGGTCGTCCGATATAGAGATAGTCGGTCGGCCTGTTGGCGGTTGGCCCTGATAGTTTCGCAGCGGTGACAAAACGATCAATGTCAGACGCCCAGTTGAGCCAGGGCTGGGTAAATTTGCCGGTTGGCTCTACTGCTTTGGAGTTGTCGGGCAGGCTCATTTAAAGACTCCCCATGCAGCAACAAATACCGTTTTCACAGGGTCGGTCACGCGGAAGCGAAACAGCCAATCCCGCGACCTGCCGAGCCTAAGCCAAGTAGCCCGCGCCTTGTACCTGCCGATAGCTCCGAAGGTTCGCCATAGTTCGTTGCCCCATTCGTGTCCACCATCCCGGCTCACGCGCATCATGACTTGCGGCATTTGACCCTGTCCGACTTGCAGGCCGGTACCAGATTCCATTTCAATCCACAGTTCCGAGAACTGCGTAAAGCTCCCGGCACTCTGATGGCGTCCAGTCCATTCGCGGGCAATCTGCTCGCCGTCATCAGTGTTCAGGTCTGGGTCTACGCGGTAGACCTTGCCGTTCGTATAGTTCCCGGCGTACAAGTCCCCGTTAAATTGCGTGTGCGTGTCTGTGCGGTGGCGTTCCTCATTGCTGCCGACTTGTGACCAGCCGCCATTCCTGCCGTCATACAACCAAGACCGATTAGCGGTGGTGAAGTTGATCTGATACATGGGATGGCCGTCCAGCATGTACGCAAATGCGGTGGCGTCGGCCACGTTCTCATAACGGGCGAACTTGAAGTCGATTTCGGGCGTGGATACAACCGTTGCAGACGACCCCGCCAAGCGACAAACCTGCACCTTGCCTAGCCGGTTCTGGCGCAAAAACATCAGGGAATCGTCAAACTTGCACAGCGAATCGCGGGCGGCAAGTCCCCATTCCACGGCAGACGATCCGATGCGGGCATACGGGAAGTCCAGCGAACCAGAATCGCCCCAAAGCTCGGTTGTCTTGTCTCCCAGCAAGACGAGCTGCCCAGCGTCGGCAATGACTGCAACGAGGTTGTCCGGGCTGGATTCAGCGGTAGCAAAGTTGAGCGCGTCCCACGACAGACCATCGGCTAGGTCGGAGACATAGAAACGACCTGTATCCGGCTGGTTGACGATGAAGAGCTGGTTTTGGAAGGTGACGGTCTCTGCGCCAGGAAAGTCCGGGTCCGTGATCTGCTCAAAAACCAGCGTATCGACGTTGAAAATATAGCCGTTCGGGTTGTCGGCAATCATGATCTGCGTGCCGTTGTCAGCGATGGACACTCGCCCGGAAGCGGTCAGCAGCAAACCGTGATTCGTCATCGTGCCGTCAGGGGCAATGCGGTACATGGTCGGGCCGCACACTGCATACATGTAACCGCGAAGCTCCCAAAGGCCACGGATCGGATTGCCTCCGAGGTCAACGAACACTTCTAGGCCCGGCGTCGGGAACAGCGTGATCCCGCTCTTTTCCGGGTCTGCGTTCACTTCCGCGTAAAGATTTAGTCGTTCTTGTGCATTGACATTCACCGACTTACCGGAATTGCCAAGACCAAATAGGGGGACGGGCGCTACTCTCATGGGGTCGTCGATTGTTGGAGAGCGATGGCAGTGAAGTTAACGCCGACAGCAGAACCGGCGAAGATGTTGAACACCCCGCCCAGCAACAAAGACACAAGGTTCTGAGGAATGGGCTGACTGCGGTAGGCTTTCACGACGCAGCCGGTATATTTCCCGCTTCCATTGATCGTCCAGCTTTTCACCTTGAAGATGATCGGAGGGTTGTCGGCCAACTCTTGCCACATGAAATCAGTACCAGGAATGCCGTCAAATTCCCGCGTGAAAACAACTGTAGCTTCATTGTTCGCCCCAAGCACATGGGCGGTGGTACTAGAGATACGCGGGTGTGCATGGTCGTTGCGTGATGCAGTGCTACCACTGCCCGGCAGGGCCAGCATCTTTTCCGACTGCGGATTGTTGTTGCTCAACAGAAAACGAGTCCAGAACCATGACATTTAGAACCCCTTGGCCGCTGTGAATACGGCGTCTAGTTGTGGGCTGGTCAGAACTCCGCCTAGCAGTGTCGCCAACAGTGTGGAGTCGCGGCGCACCGTGTCCAGCGAGTTCCATTCGATTTGTTGGGCAGTGGTACCGGCATCAATCGCAGTCTGAGCAGTCGAGAGGTATCCTAGGCTTTCCAATGCCCTCTGAAACTGCTTGGCACTCACCGTCGCCACAGCAGCCAGCGCAGCGAGGTGAATGTTCATGCGGGCTTGGCTGTAGTTCAGAACAGGCCCAGCAGCCCGAACCATGCCGCCTAGCGTGATTGTTGGCAATGCGCCGTCTGCGCGGTCATCCCATACAACACGGGCAGGGTCGAAATATCCGCCCGACACATGGACGTTGAGCAGGGCTTGAATGCCAGTAGGGGTGTCAACGAGTAGCAGGCTCATAGCGCAACCTTGCGAATGGTGAAGCCAGTTGTATAAACCGTGGTCGAAGTCATCGTCCCGTTATCGTGGGGACGGATCACATCACCGGCAGACAATCGAAGAACAGTAGATGCAATGCCCGTCAGGCTGGTCGTTGCCGCACCGATCAGAACCCGATTTGCTGCGTTGATCGTGATAACGTTCGTTGTTAGTTGAGCTGAGTTCGCCGAAACACCGATGTAGTCAGCAGCGCCACCATCCCAGATGCCAACGGCATACAGTCCATCCTCGTTGATGGTGAACGAAGCACCGAGAGTTGCGGAGTCGGCATAGGTAATGGCCGTGCCTACATTGGATTCAGTCGTCGTGTAGCGGCGGATCTTGGTGTTTGTCGAGCCGTATCCGTTCCCCGTGGTGACTTTGACATTGTGATTGCCCACGTTCGTCCCCGATGGAGAGCTAACCCACGCCGCTCCAGTGCTGGTCAGGACGTTGCCAGATGCTCCCGGCGACACAAATGCCATGAAGACCGTCGAAAGGGCCGTTTGGATCGTGGCGACGATATTGGCCCAAGTTACCTTTTTCAGGACATTTGAGGCTGCGCTGTCAGCAAGCGGAAAAACGTCAGCAGCGACAGGGGTCGTCTTGGCAGTAGCGGCGACGGTGCCGGGCGCAATGACGGTGATGTTGTTCGTTCCGTCGAATGCCTGCCCGTCGATGTTGCGGGCGGTCTGGAGCTTCGTCGCGGTCCCGGAGTTGCCCGTGATGTTCGTTTGGTCACCCGTGTTCGTGCCAGCCAGAGTTAAGCCGCTATCCTTGATCAGCTTGCCGGTGGTTCCGTCGAAGAATGCAACCCGGTTATTCACGGCAGACGCAGGACCAACCACATCACCAGATGCAGGTGGCACGGCAAAAATACCATCGCCACGAAGGAACGTGGTCGTGTTGTTAGGCGGGGTCGGCACAGCACCGCCTACCGTCGATGACATAGCCGGAAGATCGGCATTCGTTGCAGCGGCCATCGTGCCGCCCGAGCCTTTGAGCAGCCCGCTAACCGTGGTTGTCAGGGTGACAACAGGAGTCGTCGTGTCCGTGGCGACAGTTCCCGAAAAGCCGTTGGTCGTGGCGACAGAAACCTTAGTGACTGTGCCGCTGCCGGTCATGGACTTAAGCGTGCCGTCCTTGAACTCCAGCCCTGCGCCGATAGTGACCGGCAAGAGTGAATTCGCGTCACCGTAAATCAGACCGGCGACAGTCGTGTTTAGCGTGACTTCGGGGATGATCTGATCATCTGACTTACCCGCGAACCCGTTAGCCGTGGCGATGGTAAAACCAACACGCGGCAGGATGGGCGGGAAGATGCAGCCGTTGTAGCAGAAGCAGCAGTTATAGAAATACTCGTAGCCGATGGATGATTCAATCACCCCAAAGGCTACGGTAGTCGTTACGCCGTCAATATCGACAGCAAGACGGTAAGGCGTGCGGCCAAGGCATCGGACTTGGAATTCCTGCCCGATGGGGAATAGACCTCCGCCGCCCGTGGATAGTTGCGGGTTAGTTACCGTCAATGGCGTGTCATCGCCGTCCACGGCATAGACCACGAGGTTAATCGTGTTGTCGTCGCCAGGAGCGAATGTGAGATTCCGCTCTAGGCTTCCATTGAGTGCGACGATGATGTCCATCAGAAGTATTCCGCTTGCGTGCGCCCAGCCTTTGGCATGTTCACGCCTGTGTAAAACAAAGCCAAGCCAATTTCCCAGCCTGACGGGTCGCGCTCTACCTGAAAATCAGGCGCACCGAGGAATGCCGCCATCAAGACGTAAGGTTCCTCGGCAAAGTCTGGAATGTTCGAGTAGGTCCAGCGCAAAATCCCCTTGGATTTCAGAAACGCGTGGACCGACTGAACCTTTTCAGTTGCCTTTTGCAGGTCTGCCGGGCTTGCGGGCTCGTCCTGCCCCAGCACTTGCAGTTTCTCCAGCGTCCGAATCGCCAAGTCGTTCAGTGTTGCCATATGCGGCTCCCGATGGGTATTGGGTGGCTTGCTGGAATTCCAGGGCAGTATCAGCCTCTACGGGGCCAGCAACTACAGCCGGTGCGGTCTGCGTGACGCGCTGGAATTCTTCTGCCGTGTCAATGGATTGGACTTCGCGAATCTGGTCTTGCAGGCGTTCGTTCTCTGCATTGCGCGCAGCTTGGTCAGTCTCAGCCTGCCGGTGAGCCTCAGCCTCTTGTTCTGCGGCTTGCAGGACAGGCGACAATGCGGCTTCGAGTTCGCCCTTGATCTTGGCGTCCTCAATGTCTTCGTCTTTGGCGTCGGCCTCGAAATGAGGGTGATTGCCCAATTTGGTCTTGGCAGTCTTGTCGGTCACTGGCATCCACTTGTTCAGCGGGTAGTAAGTGCCATACATGGTCAGGCCGGGATGCTGCTCTCCCGGAACTCCGATGAATCGTGCTTTCATGGTAAATCGGGCGAGGTTTCCCCCGCCCGTTCCTGTTAGTTATTCAGCGGGACGTATGTGACGATGATGGACAGCGTCACTGCGGCAGTAGCGCCGAGGCCAGTGATACGCACATCCACCGTGTCATTTTCCGTCAGGATGAGGGGCTGAGCAGTGCCTGCACTCATACGAACAACGCCTGCGGCGGTCTGTGCAGCAGCAACCACGAAATAGTCCGTGTCGCCGCCGTAGCCCACTTCAAACGCGCCCGATGCACCAAGGCCGGAGTGAACCACCGTCACATCCGTAATCATGGAACCGGCTTGGATCAGCGCGGACTGGATTACGTCATTGAGCGGAGGTGCAACGGTCGTGATGACGCGAGACACAGTGACTTTAGACGACTGACCGTCGCCAACACCAGCCATTGCGTAGAGCGCAGCGCTGGAGGTTTTGGTGGCTTGGATGATTGCCATGTTGATTACTCCTTAGGCGTCTGCGACAGCAGCGGTGAACAGCGTGTAAACACCGTTCTGTTTCAGGGATGCGGTATCGGTCGCGCCAGTGCCGAACATCAGTTTCTCAACGCCACGGATTTCCATGACGCCCAGACCATGACGGAACTCGTAGTCGCGTTCGTCAACCACAGACTTCAAGCGGCGAGCCCAAGCTGCACCGATGGCTTGAGCGCCACAGATGAAGTTGAAGCCAACGTCAATGCCTGCGGTGCCGACACCTTGCAGGATACCGCCAGTCTGGCCGATGTAATCGCTGGTCGCGGCGATGGGCAGGCCCATTTCCGGGATTTCGCGCACGATCATGCCGTCCCACACCAGTTCGCCGCCAGTAAACAGCGGGTTGGTCTTGACGTTGCGTTCGCGTGCATCGCGATTGGCTTGAACCACCACCGGGTCATTGGCGAAGTCACGGAAGGACAGCGGGTTCATGAACACCACATACCATTCCTGATCACCACCCTTGACGCGGTACGGGCGGAAGCGCGGGCGGGCCATCTGTGCACGACGCTTGGCGAGCGACAGGGTTGCGCCCGTCATCTTGTCAGCGGTGTTGTCCACAGTAGCCAGAGCGGTTGCCATCACGCCAGACGATGCATTGGCGACGGCAGAGCCGAACTGAACTCGGTCGGAGTTGGCAACCAGCCAAGCGTTACGCTCAGCGGCGGTAGCCTGCTCGTAAGGCACCATGACACCAGCGGCATTCGGCACGGACTTGAGGGCCGTGATAATGTCTTCGCGCCATTTTTCCTTGGCCCAGTTCATCAGGCTCGGACGAGCCAGACGGCGCAGCGAAACAGCCGACTTTTGTTCATCCCAATCGGTAACGACAACTGCGTTACGAATCGGGCGCACAGACACGGCCATCGAGCGCAGGTCAAGCTCAGCCTCATTGCCTTCGAGCACGGTGTTACCCGTGACGCCGCCGCCGATTGCGCGGGCAGCAGCGAAGGTGACGCGATCGCCGGGCTTGCGGGTCAGGTCTTCCTTCATGTGGATCAGCGCGTTTTCGTCAGTGCCTTGGTAGACATTGAATCGATTCTCGCGGACCCACTCGTTAAAAGCTTCGTCGTCCCATTGCTGGGGGGTTAGCCCTGGGCGGGCGGTAGTTTCTGCCATTTTTGGCTCCTATCGGGTGTTAACAACTTGATCAAAGGGCGTCGGGCCGGTGTACGCGGGTGCGCCGCGTGGTGCACTGGACCGAGCGCCGCCTAGGGACGCGGGGAGCTTTACTTGCGGAGTACCACCTTGCCCAAGTTCTGCCATCACTTTTTCACGAATCTCAGCTTCTAGCCGGGCCTTATAGGCATTCGGATCGTCGCCAAGCTCACGTTGCAATTGAATGCGTGCGGCTTCCTTGTAGGCAAAGTCGTAAGGATTGGTCTGCTGCATCATCTGTGCACCCAGCGCAGGATTGGCTTTCGCTGCCTCCTTGAATACTTCCAACTTCTCATCGAGGTCTTGGTATTTGCTGCGTGCGATCATTTCCGAGGTGTTGAAACGCTCATTGATGATCTGTTGTTGCATCGACACGAAAGGGTCTTGGGGCTGCTGGCCTTGCTGATTTGCGCGCTGCTGTTCTTCGTAGACCCGCAGGCGTTCCTCAGCGCGGTCGGCGCGCTCCTTGTGGTCCTGTCGCTTTTTCCTTTCCTCTTCGTAAGCCTTCAATGGAACATGCGTAGTACCGGACTCCGTTGGCGAGCCCGAGCCTTCACCTTCTTGCGGTTGCCCGCCTTCCAGTTCTTGCCCTTCAACCGTCTGTTCAACGTCCGCGTTCTCTTGTTCGCGGGGCTGTCCAGTTAGCACATCGTTTTCCATGCTCATTTCCTTCACGCCCGATCAAACCCCGGCGACGGTAAACGCCCGAAACCCGGCGACGGTGCCATTGCTGGCGAGAAACTTATTCATCAGGCCAGAGCTTGTCTTTGAGCCCGGCAGAATCGACAACGCCACCAGGCCCCCAGACGTTTCCGCCCGGCGTGGTGCTGTATCCGGTCATCAGCAGCCCTGAATTGATCGCGCCTTCCTGGGCTTCCGGCGAGATGAGACCTTCTGCCATCAGGTGTGAGCCAGGGCCGTAGGGGTCTGCGGCTTTCAATACGCATTGACGGACAAACCCCAGCTCGCCGAGACAAGCGGTCTGCATGTCGGCGTAATTGGCGTTGGTGATGCAACCTGCAAGGTAAACGGATGGCATTTGGATTTCCTTAGATGGTGATGCCCGCAGACGCTGCGGCTTGATTAGCGAGAGTTTGGAGGTCGGCTGAATCGGGAACGAAATCTTTGGTGTAGAACAGGGATGCGATTGCGCCGTTGAGGTAGTCACTAGCAACGTTATTGTTCTTGCCCACAGTCATCTGCGCAGTACCGGCGGCCAGTACAGCAGCTGCGGTCACCTCTGTGCCGTTGTCGATGCGCAGGTACAAGACAGCCCCGTCATAGCGCACTCTGATGACACAGGTAGAACCGGCCAAAACGGTTGTGGCACTCGTCAAGTCCATGAAGGAAGCGCCGTTACCGACACGGATGGCAACCCGGTTGGCGGTGTCGAACCGGATGCGTAGCCCGGTATTGGTGCCGAGGTCCGACCAGATGACTTGCCCAACGCCATCCCCGCCGTTCTTCCGTACTGCAATCGTCCACGATCCCGTGGTTGCCCCTCCGCCTGTAGCGGAAGTTAAGTTGTCATCGCTGCCATCAAACTGGACGAAGTTCTTGCCGTTGAAGACTGCCACGACTGGCCGGGAGCCTGCTACTGATTGGGTAGCGTGGTTGCCGGGGTATTCGCGGATGGAGATGTTGCTGAAATTTGCGGTGTTGGTGTCCCGGGTGAACATGCTCACCGTGGTGGTAGCCACCCCCACACTGATGCCCCGGAAGAACCCATTTAGTCCCGCCGTGATGTTGGGACTTAAGCGCGAGGTCTGGAAACCCACCGATGCCGTACCGGCGTATCCAGACACCGTGTAACTCGCCTCATAGTATGGGCCGGTGAGAATGGACGCCCCCGTGGGGTACAGCGTCGTTACAGGCCCGCCAATTGCCACACCATTGATATTTGGTGTGGTAACCCGCTCCGCACCCCGCGCATACGAAGCCTTCCCATCCCCCCAGAACCCCACCGTCTGCCCCGCCAGCGTGGTCAGCGTCACTCCAGTGTTTTCCTGGTACGCCTGACCGTTGAGGGGGTCAAGGTACACCGCGCCGTCGTTGGCTCCGTTGTTCCAGATTCGTGCGATCAAGGCCGCAAGGTCGGTGAACAGGCGCACATTCATCGCAAACGACCCATCAGCAAGGCGCGTGAAGCCCTGCTGTCCGCCAAGGAAGGGAAGTGCGACGAGTCCGTCAGCCATTACACCGATACCACGCACATAGCGTAGGTTCCGTCAGATTGCAGCTTGTAAGCCAACTCACCACCCAAGAAAGGTAGCGGGATCGCAATGTCCGAAGTGGCCGCAGCAGTCACCACAGCCACGTTAGGCGCGTAGCTTTCATCGCTGAGTTTGGTGTAACCCTGCACAGCGCCTGGGCGAGGAAGAGGAACAGTTGCATCAGCCATTTACATCACCATTGGGTTAAGCAGACTCTGGGCCTTGGCCGCGTTGTCAATCTCGGTCCCCTCAGCTTCTGCAAGGTACTTCTGCGACTGAGCGGACTTGTTCTGCGCTTCGGATTGGGCCTTCTCTTGCGCAAGCTGGCCTGCCTGTTGGGCGGCTTGCTGTTGCGCTTGGGCCTGCTGTTGTTGTGCTTTCTCGATCTTCTCGATCAGCGCATCCTTGTTCCGCAGGCTGGAAGCCATGATGATGACTTCGGCGGGGATTTGCATTCCAGACTGAGCCAGTCCAGCAAGAATCTCGAACTGCTCGCTTTGCAGGCTGGCAATGTCCGGACCTTCCTCGATCACAATGTCCACATCCAAGTCGGAGACGCTGTTTTCAGTCTCGACAACTTGTTTCAGACGCGGGTCATACGGGCTTTGAATGCCGTTCATCGCCATGATTTCAGCCATTGCCTGCTCTTGGGCTTCTGGCGGGACCTGCTCCAGTTGCTGGGCAATCTTCTGCTCCATCGTCACGGGCTTGTTCAGGCCAACCCACTTTAGATTACGTTCATCATCAGTGACGCGCACCCACTTTTCAGCGGTCCAGAACTGTTTGATACGCGACCATGTAGCCTCGTAAATGTCGCGGGAGAACTGCTTGAGGTCATCTAGGCCCGGTTCAATCTCTACCGCGCCGCCTTGCTGCTGGGCTTGGATGGCACGGCCAGAGCGCAGGGATGTGTCCTTGCCAGCCAAAGCAGGGTTAGGGCCGCTGGCCTGCATCTCCTGCACTGCTTGCTGCATGAGCAGGACTTGACCTTGCGCCATGTCGCCAGTGGGGAGAATGCCGAAGTTCTTCCCGAACTCTGCGCCTGCATTGGTTTCAACGTGCCCATCAGGCTTGGCAAGCTCGTTCTTGGCTGCTTGAGTGTCGGCAATGGCGGTCTTGTCGCCAAAGGTCTGCCGCACGCTCATCAGGTGCAGAGCCTTGGAACGACGCTTGTTGATTTCGTCTTGCAGGCTGATCAGACTGCGAACATCGCCGTAGCGGTTGTTCTCCTGGTCAATGTAGGCAGAGCGCATGATGAGCGAACTGCACGAATCGCCATCTTTGTCCAGATACGGGGACTTAACGGGTTCTTCGAGGAAACCGCCCTTGGTGTACGTTGCCACCAGCCATTCACCGCGCCACTTGTAGTGAATCTGCACGATCCGCACACGCTTACGGCGGCTGTCGGTCCAGATTTGGAAGCGCGGCTTGTCTTCGTACACCTCGGAGAAGGCGCTAGAACCACCGCCAGAGCAGGTGTTCTCAATGGCATCCCGCGCATCAGGCCACTTGTCCTCAGCCTCGCTACGGTCCATCCAAATCACAATTCCCTTGTAATTGGCGTCGGAAAAGTCTTTCTCGTAGCTGTGCGGGTCCCAGAACAGGCGATCCCACGGGATGCGCTTGTAGACGATCTTGTAATCGCCGATCTTGGTCTGCTCGACCACCACATCAACTCCGCCCGTGCCTTCAATCAGCAGGTTCTCGTAGATGTTGGAGCGAATCTCGTCGTAGTCGTTCTGATCGGCAACAAACCGTAGGCTGTCCGTCGCTGCGTCTGCGCGGGCTTCTTCTGTCGGAGTGCGGGGGAAAGCTTTCGGGTCGGAACGTACCTTGCGCTCATAGCCGCGCAGGACTTCGACCTTCTTCTTGATGTAGTTGATGGTAAGCGGAGGCTGCTTACGCTTGCGCAGGATGCTTAGTTCTTCCGGCGTCCACTGCTCATTGTCGTAATACCAGCGGTCCCGGACGGACAGTTCCCGAGCCTCGCGCCCGGAGTTCTCTGCTTCCTCGAAATGCTGAACACACGCCGTCAGTTGGTCTTCCAGATCGTCGAATCCGGTGCCACTCTCTGCTGCTGTGTTGGGTACGTCGATCATTGCGCCCTAGACTGTATGGAAATCAGACAGTGGCGCGAGTATAAGTGTCTGGAAATCAGACAGTCAAGAGGTTTTCCAGCTATTCGCGTCTTGTTCTTCTTTCTCGAACTGCTCATACCAGCGGTCTTGGTACGGCTTCTTTGTGTCCTTGACCGGCATGATGGCTGGGTGCGCCATGTCCAAAGCTCTGCCCATCAGACCAGCTACGTCCACATCGTCATCATTCGCGCCCGCCGGGAAACGGAGGAATTCGTCAATCTCGGCCCCTTGCTCGAACCAAACCCTCCCGCTGGCTGCGCGGGCCTGGAAGCCTCGGGCGCGGGTCGGTTTGTCAGTGATGGAACTCATCCACTCCATGCGGCAGTAAATGTTTCGCTCCCGCATACGGCTGGTCAGCATCGGCTCAATGGCTTTTTGGATAACCCCAGCCTCTCCAAACCACGCTAAAGGCTTGTAGCGGTCGATCAGGTCTAGTTTCTTGTCGATCCACACATCCGCCGTGGTCTGGCCCCTCCACCCATCCAGCCGGTAAAGATCACCATTCGGTGCCACGCCCCATATCCGGTGAACGGTGTAATCCCCGCCTTTGTCGGTCACGGCGTAATCGCTGGTGCCGTAGATGTTCAGTGCAGGGCGCACTTTCCAGAACTTGAACCACTCCCGCAGGAAATACGTCCCCTCATCGGGGCTAGGCGACTGCTGGTAAAGCGCGGACCAATCCCGAGGGCTAACGGCAGCTTTGATGCGCAGAAGAGCCGTTTTGTCGTATTGCTCAGGCCACAATGGCTCGTCACCATCCAGAGCGGGCAGGCTCAGCACATTCCACCCCTCGGCTTTGTGCGAATCCATCAGCCACCCGGCTAGGTCGTCTTCATGCCAGCGGGTCTGAATGACGATGATCTTGCCCCCAGGCATCAGGCGGGTATAAGCCGTGGAGGTGTACCAGTCTTTTAGTTTCTTGCGGACAATCTCGCTGTCTGCGTCATCACGGTTCTTGATCGGGTCGTCGATCAGCATCAGGTGAGCGCCACGGCCAGTTAGGGGGCCACCGACACCCACAGCGTAGTAAGCGCCCCTTTGTGTAACTTGATGCTCGAATCCGCCTTCGGAGCCGTTCACATGGAATCGCTTAGAGCTTTTGCTGTCATCGGCCAGCGTGACGCCGGGGAAGATTCCTTGGTAAGCAGGCTCGATTAATTGGTTCTTGACCTTGCGCCCGAAGTCGTCAGCCAGTTCTTGACCATAGGTGGCAGCGACAACGTAATGATCAGGGTTGCGACCTAGATACCATGCTGGGAAGAACTCACTCGCCAACATGGATTTACCGTGTCTAGGCGGCATGAAGATCATCAGACGGTCAATTTCGCCTCGTTCTACCGCCTCCAGCTTGCGGGCGATCAGCCTATGGTGCGCGGCGTCTTTGTAGCCGGGCCATTGATACGCTGCGTATGCGATCAGGCGAGAGAAAGCGAAGTCTTCAGGGGTTGGCGCGCTTGGCTTGCTCACGTTGCTTTTGCCTCCATCGCCAATCAGCCAAAGCGCCAGCAAATGGAATATTTAGCCGAACCCCATATCTGCGACCCCTTACAGACCAACACACCGCAAGTTGCGTCCCCATATCCATCAGAGCAACACGTATTTTCATTTGTCAGCGCGGGAAGCGGCCAGGACTGCGGCGTCCCGCTGCTCTTTGGTCACGAACTCGATGGGGCCACCGCCATCCCCAACCAATTCAGTCCTGCCTAGTTTTGGCGCTCCAAATTCAGCCAATTTAGCAAGCAGATCAAGAGCTTTGGCCGGGTCTGGCTTTACATCACCTTCGCCGTCCGCCACACGCTGAAGCCATAGATCGACGTTTGCCGCGTTTTTCTCTAGCAAGGCAGTAATGGTCTGGCGGAACTCGGAAGTCGCCTTATTTGGCGTTCCTGCCTGCCTGCCGCCTGTTTTGATTCCTTTAGCCATGGTGAATTCTATTCCGTTCCACTTTAGACGCCCAAGTGTGCGGAAAGTAACGTCACCTGCGAACCACCCTGACCGGCTCCATCCAAAGCGGAGCCAGGAGCTTCCACGCGATGGTTTTAACCTTGGGTGGGCGGATGCCGTTGCACACGTGTCCGCAGGCAATGGCTAGGATGGTGAAGTTCATACGCTCTTATACAGCGCCATGACAGCGCCGCTCAAATCTAGGGTGTCTGCGTCCTGCCAGCCTGCAGGGAGGTCTGCTGTGTGGCTTCTCTTGCCAAACCTGAGCTTTACCGTGGTTGCGCTGATTTCAGTTTTGAACTGATCTGCGAGCGATTCTGGTTTGTGCCGGGTTAGGGCGGCAAACTGAGTCAGGGCGGCGGTGTGGAGTTGTTCAGCGGTCATCGTTAAAAGTGCCCCCGCTGCTATCGAACAGCGAGGGCTAATGGCGTCAGGTACGCCAAAGGAGGATAGAAGACAACTGCGCTCAGATGAGGAAGCGCAGTGCCGATTATGGACAACTTACGGGAGATTGCAAGCCTTAAAAGCACCCTGAACCTCTTCCACCGTTATCCCCTGCGGCACTTCACATTGAAGATTGACCGAGAAGGACGACTTCCCTCCGAACTCCTGCACCAGCACAGCACCTCTACGGCCTAATCCTTGCATCAGACTGTGTACGCTGGCCCTTGGTAGTTCAGGCAGGGCTTTGCCGATCTGAGGGGCTGTGAGGCTTGTTGGAGTGATTGAGGCTAGGTAGAGCCATATCTTTGCGCTGGAGCCGGTAGGACTAGCCACCTTGAATCAGCGCCAGCACGGGCCTAGCCTCGACTTCTTTGCTGACCCACCAGATAGCATCTGAGTGCTTGTCAGCAGGAACCTCAAAGCGGGCGATGATGCCGTTTCTTAGCTTGGCAAATACCGTTACCTTGTTGGGGTCGCTTTGGTCTGGGTTAAACCAAGGATCGCAGCCGTCAGTCATTCTTTATCCTTTTCTCCAGCCGCCTGAGTTTTTTGCCCATGACAGCCTTAAACCGTTTGTAGTAGTCCACGTCATGCCGCACGATCTGGTTTTGTGACTTGAGCCAGTCCACCTTGTCTTGCCCAATCTTGGCAACCAGCCTTGGCTCGTAGCCGTCAATTCGACCCGAATAGATCTTGTTGCATATCCAGCAGGACTTGTGAATGTTCCAGAGGTTGAATTGCACCGCCGAGGCCGCGCCATGGCTTCTGAAGTGCGATCCATGCCACTGCCCATCCCAATTAGCCGGAAGCTCACAAGAGATGCAACCGTCATTCCTGTCCCGGATACGGGCGTACTTCTGGACGATCTGGCGGCATTCGTCTTCCCATTTTGAAGGTGTCTTGAGCTTTTCCAGCTTGCCCTTTGTAGCCACTTTGTCCGCTTTGACGACCTTCGCCCTTATCTTGGCCTGATTAGCTGCCCACCAAGCCGAAACGCAGTCGTCGTGCAGCTTCTGGCCGATCTTGTCGAGCCTTTGCTTGCAGTGGCGGCATTTGCCGGGCTTGGTGGAGAGCATTTTGGGTTACACTTTATCTTCCGTAACAAGCCGCCAATCTTCAGCGAGCAAATCAGTTTGGCTAGCCAACCAAGGAACGCGAGCACCAGGAGTGTTGATGGCGTTATCGGGGTATTCCATGTAAATGTAGGGGAGCGTCATGAAACTCCCGGCGTCTGGTTTTTGAAGCGCCAGCACAAGACCCTTGCCGTTCCAACCGGCGCGTTGCACAAAGTTCCCCGTCTTGATGGCATCCAATGCTTGTCCGAAATTCATGGTTCTCTTTCAGTTTTGACGGCCAGAAGGAGGGCCGTCAGGCTCCTTAAAAATTACCCCGCGCTCAACCCCAAAAGCCTCGATCAGCGTCATCATGTCGCTCATCTCTTGGCGGGTCATCTTGCTTGTGGACAGGCCCAAAGCGACAAATCCTGTTCCTTCGATGTTTGGCACAACCTCTAGCTTCTTCAACGAGGAAGACAAAACGTGCTTCCAGCTTTCCGGCGAGAGTTTGCGGCCATACCATTCAAGCTGCTCGGATAGCTCGCCCAGCAAGACCCACATGCGTGCATTTGCCTCCAAACTACGAGTAGGCGGCTTGATCGTGCAGATATAGCCATCAGGAGCCGTCCTAACCGCTTCTATGGCTAGGTTGCGGGCTGTCTGATGTACTAGACGGAAGGGGCCGGTCACTTCGCCAATTCCTCGTTATGCCACTGGATCAAGACCGTTTGCGCAAATAGCCTGCCGTCCATCTTGGCGCACCAGATACGCCAGCGATACCATTTGAGGATGTGGGCGTTCATTTCTTTTCCTTGGCTCGCTTTGGGGCCAGGAGTTTGCACGGCTCAGGTGCCGACTCAATCGCCCACTGGACGAACCGCGACCCGCCAAGCCGCGCCAGTTTCTGTTTTTGAGCAAGGCTGCGCAGCGAGATATTCACCCTGCGCGACTTCTCAAAGTCAGGGGTCACTCGTCGCACAGATCGAGCCATTCAACGCCCTTTGACCCGAGCTTTTTAAGGGCCTGGACGCCAATTTCAGCGGCTTTTGACAGCACTCCGTCACGGGTGGCGGCGTCGGCGTAGGCGGCGGAGGCGGCGGCGTCGGCGGCGCAGGCGTAGGCGTAGGCGGCGGAGGCGGCGGCGTCGGCG
>Ga0247806_10000281_pt1 | contig 34903 bp, 29 predicted proteins | sample UWRJL059202B1_FD_179935 | JGI IMG/M metagenome (GOLD analysis project Ga0247806, IMG submission 179935) | Plant litter microbial communities from Arlington Agricultural Research Station in Wisconsin, United States - UWRJ-L059-202B-1 | ecosystem: Environmental > Terrestrial > Plant litter >... | reverse complement strand
GTTGCAAAAGGAATACCCGCTGATCAAAGTGATCGTACTCTCGGTGTACGACCAGGAACGTTTTATCGGTAAAATGATACAGGCCGGCGCCTGCGGCTACCTCACCAAAAACTGCGAAACGGAGGAACTGATCAACGCGGTGGTAACGACTTATAAATCCGGTTTTTATTTCAATACGGCGACGCTAAAGGCCATGCGCAAAGTGGCCACCCTCAAAGATGCCGACATCCGCAACTTCAATAACATCCCCATCGAACTCACCAGCCGCGAAAGGGAGATCCTGGAACTCATTTGCCAGGAACTCACCAACGTGGAGATCGGCAGCCGCCTTTTTATCAGCCAGCGCACCGTAGAAGGCCACCGCAACAGTCTTTTAACCAAGGCCGGGTGCCGCAATACCGCGGGCCTCGTGGTTTTTGCCATCAAAAACGATCTTTTCAACATCGATCTGTGATCTTTGTATAGGTAGAAATACTGGTTTAAAAAAGGTATGATCTACGCTATTTTCATGTCCATAAGGGTCGTTTATTTGTACAAGTGGTTTACATATACCCTGGTCAAACAGGCGGTGGGATCAAGGTAACTTGAACAATGTTTTGGTCCCACCATTTTTACTTCGACAATCTGGTTTCGCTAAGCATAAACAAATGCAGGATTATTTCTATAAGACCGCTGCATCAAAACTTTGGGTTCTCTGATAAAAGGGTTGGCAATAACGTCAACCTTTTTTTATTCTGGCCCGTTAATTACGGAATACATTGCATTTATACATTAACCTTCGCTTGCTGCCGGCTTCATCCTACTTCAAATTCTGCCAATCCCGTTAATTCCTTCAATCCTGCTCCACGCTTATACATTCCTTTCATCTTCTCGCCGGTCTTTCCTCCGGCAATTCTGCAATCCCGTTAGTTCCTTTAATCCTGATCACGGTTATACATTTTTGCAAAATTTTAGCAAGCCCCTTTGCTTTCTTTGCTTTCCGATTTATTATGAACGCAAAGAGCATCATGAAAAAAACCATCATCACCGGGCTTTTGGCCATCCCGTTTATAGCGGAAGCGCAGGACCCCGCCATCAGGAACCTGCAGGTAGAATCAGGTAATGCCAGTACAAAAACGGTAAGCGACACCTCTAAAAAGAAATGGAAAGCGGGTGCCATTTTCCGTGTAACAGCAGGACAAAGTTCGCTCAGCAACTGGGCAGGTGGCGGCGACGACTTTTCGGTGAGCGTCAACAGCACGCTGAATGTATATGCCTGTCATAAGAAAAACAAATTTTCCTGGGACAATGTACTGGACCTCGGTTACGGTTTCATCCAGTCCAGCAGCCTCGGCTCGCGTAAGAACGACGACCGCATCGATTTCATTTCCAAATACAATTACGCCGTTAATGCAAAAACCACCGTGGGTACGCTGGTGAACTTCAGGAGCCAGATGATGCCGGGCTATACCTACAATGAAAAAACGGGCGCTAAGCAAACGGCCTCACGTTTCCTGGCGCCGGCCTTTGCACTGGCCAGCCTGGGCATCGATCACCGGCCCGATAAATCCTTATCGCTTTTTTTGTCGCCGGTTTCGGCACGCTGGGTGATCGTGATGAACGATACCCTGTCGGCAAGGGGCGCTTTCGGTGTCGACAGCGGCCGGCACAGCATCAACGAACTGGGTGCCTTTGCCACCATCAATTACAAAAAAGACATTACCAAAAACCTGAGTTACAAAACCCGCCTGGATATGTTTTCCAACTACCGCAAAAACCCGCTGAACGTGGATGTGTACATGACCAACCTCGTTTCGGTAAAGGTTTTTAAAATGCTTTCCTTCAGTTGGAACGTGGATCTTATTTATGATGACGATACGCGCATCTTCGGGCCCGAAAAGAATGCGCCTGCGCTGCAGTTTAAATCCATTATTGGTGCGGGTTTGCAGGTGAAGATATAGCAAGATGTGTATATGCTGATTCCGGTTCGTGAGGACACGAACCGGGGCGCACGAACCGAGGCCGCGAAATAAAAATGCCCGTACAAATTGTATGGGCATTTTTTATTGATTTCTTTATTTCGGTTCGTGTGGCACGAACCGAGGCGTAGCGTTCTGCAAAGTAATTAGTAATTAGTAATTCGTCATTGAACTACTCGTGTATCACAAGGATCGGCATATTGCTATGGTACGCCAGCGTTTTACTGCGACTGGTTTTGAAAAGCCTTTCCATGAAGGAATGGTTCTTTTGCACCGCGATGATCAGGTCGATGTCCCTTTCCTGGGCAAACAGGTTGATGGCTTCATCCACGTCGAACAGGCGCATGAAATAAAATTCGGGGCGATAGTCGGCGAATAAATTGCGCAGGTCCTGCTTTTCTTTTTCGTAATTATCGGTAAGGGAAATGTAATGGTCTTTATCTACGTTCACGATGTGCAACTGCGGCCTGAAGGTATCAAGGAAATGCTTGATGGGCACCGAAGGCGTTGTGTTGTGCGTATTTTTAAAATCGGAGGTCAGCATTACATTTTTGATCGGCTTGAAGTTGGCGGCTTCGGGAATGATGAGTACCGGGCAGGCTTTCGTTTCCGCCATCTTTAAGGTATTGCTGCCAAACAATACCTGCGCGATGGCCGATTTACCGGTAATGCCCATGATCACCAGGTCGGCGCGGCGGTGGCGGGCCGCTCTTTCCAGTCCGGCTACAAAATCATCTTCCTGGTGCGCCAGGGTTTCTACTTTAATGGGCGCGTTGCTCATCAGTTCCGCTTTCAGTTCATCCAGGTTTTTTTGCGTGGCTTCCGCTTCGCTCGTTTTGGAATAACTATGGTACAGTACCAGCGTAACGCCATACTGGCCGGTTATGAGTTGCGCCGCATAACGCGCGGCATGCAAAGAGGTTTCAGAAAAATCGACAGGTACAATAACGGTTGTCATAAAAAATGGTTAAGTAAGAAGATTATATTGTAATAGTTTGCAATTTACTCATTTTTTACGGGTGCCGCTTACTCCTTGTTGCCCGGCCAATTATTTATCTTTGCACGAATGGCACAAAAAAAACTGCAGCGGTTCGCCGACATCAAAACTTTCCCCAACGTATTGGAATATCCTGTGCACATGCAAGGCAACTGGAAACACTTTTTTAAGAACGACCGGCCGGTGGTACTCGAACTGGCCTGCGGCAGGGGCGAATATACGGTTGGACTGTCGAGGTTGTTCCCCCAGCGCAACCACATTGGCATCGACGTGAAGGGCAACCGCATGTACATCGGCGCCAAAACCGCCCTGGCAGAAGGTTTGGACAATGCCGGTTTTTTAAGAACGCAGATCGAAAAGCTACCGGACTATTTTGCGCCCGGCGAAGTGGACGAGATCTGGATCACGTTTCCCGACCCGCAGTTGCGCACTTCCAAGGCAAAAAAAAGGTTGACGCACCCGCGTTTCCTGCGGCTCTACCGGCAGGTATTAAAAGAAGGCGGCTTTATAAGGCTTAAAACGGATTCGCCGGCGCTGTACGGCTTCACCAAAAAAGTAGCGGCGATGTATGGCTTGAAGCTGGAAGAAGACCAACCGGATGTGTACGGTCAATCAACCGTTTCCGACGATCTGAAAATAAAAACACATTACGAAAGCCTCGACATTGCGCAAAGCAAAAAGATACATTACCTCAGATTCAGTTTGCCGGCGACCTTGCCCAACATCGACGATGAACTACAGGAAATACTAAAGCAAGATGAAAACCTGGATTGAAGGCGAAGATTATTATTACAATGAGCAGGGCTTCGTGGTGCTGACGGCTAAATTTCATTTGGACCGGGGCCACTGCTGCGGCAATGGGTGCAAACATTGTCCTTACCAATACAAAAATGTTCCCGAGCCAAAACGCAGCGAATTGTTATCTTTAAGGCAAGATGGCGGTAAAAAAAATTAAGGCGGCCCCCAAAAAAAGCAAAGTGGTTGAACAACCACGGAGCACTACGAAAACCTATAGTTTTTTTGAAGATGTGTACGCAGTGGTGCGACAAATCCCGAAAGGAAAAGTTACGTCGTACGGTGCTATTGCGCGTTACCTCGGCACCGGTTTATCGGCCCGCATGGTAGGCTGGGCCATGAATGCAGCGGGAACGGCCACGCCCAGAGTGCCGGCGCAGCGCGTGGTGAACCGCAATGGTATGCTGAGCGGCAAGGCCCATTTTAAAACGCCGGATCACATGGAAAACCTGCTGAAAAAAGACGGCGTAGCGGTGAAGGACGATACCGTTGTTGATTTTGAAAAAAGATTCTGGGACCCCGCCGTCGCACTCAATTTATAACATGAGCAATACCCTACTACAAGGAAAAATTACGTTTGTAAACCACGAGAAGCAATACGTAATGATCGAATACGAAGTTAACGGAAAGAAGAAGGCAGTGAACGGCATCGTGGATGATAAGACGCAGCAGGAACTCATCGATAAAAAGATAATCCGCAAGGCGCACCAGTATCATATCGGCGACATCGTGAATTTTGTGTTGAGGCTCTCGGGCCGCGGTGATAAAATGATCGCTGCCGACATACAATACCTGTACAACACGGCGCTCGATGTATTGCTGAACAAGGCCAATACGCTCAACCGCTTTACCGGATACATCAAGGAAGCCGACGGCAAATATTTTGTAAAAGAAATTGAGACCTATATTTTCTTCCCGGTGCCCTTTTCGCCCTGGCAGGTACCGCCCGCGGAAGCCAACCTCAACGAACCGGTTTTCTTTTCACTGGAAAACAGGGAGAAAAAAGAAAAGGTGTTCGCCAAATTATTCCAGAACGATTACATACCCGAGTTTCATGCATTGGTAAAAGCGCAGAAGAAAAAAGAGCCGCTGGAAGCCACTGTGTCCAACATTACCCCACATGGCGTATTCCTGGAATACCTGAATGGAAAATTTCAGTCTAAATTAAAACCCGAACAATACCCCGGCCTTAAAACCGGCGATAAACTGATGGTAACGGTAACGCATATTGGCGACACGCGGGTCATTGTAGAGCCGGTTGCATCATAACGCATCCAGGTCCTGCTCCGTTACGCCGAGTTGAAAAGCCGTCTTTGTTTTCGATGGCGCATGCAGGAACAGCAGCAATACAAGTACGCCACCCAATCCCAGAAATGCATAGTTGCCGGTAAGATAATAAGCCACCACGCAAAACAGCGCAGGCCCTTCCAGCAGCGCCCATTGCAGGATGCAGGCGGCTGTGTAAGCGCCCATTTTTTCGCGCAGCGCACCCGGCATTTCACGGATGGCAAACAATCGTTTTTTGAAGAGCACACCGCCGGCCATAAAGCCTGCCGCGGCCAACACGATGGCGATGACCTGGAAAAGCCTTTGCATTTGCAGGTCGAATTCCGTTACCGCCAGCGCATCCTGCTGCTTTAAATAAGAAGCGATGGCGCCGAATACAAGGATGGCGCCCATCATGGCTTTGTGTATGATACCGAGACTTTTAAACATAGGCAGGTTTTACCGGTAATAAGGTTCGATCATTAAATAAACCACCACGCCGGTTACGGCCACGTAAAACCAAACGGGCCACACGATACGCACCATTTTCCTGTGCTTTTCGTAATCACCGCTCAAAGCCCTGTAAGCTGCAAATAAAATAAACGGTAAGGCCAGCCCGGCCAATGGTATGTGCGTGATGAGGATGGCGAGGTATAACATCCGCAGGGTGCCGGCAGCGCTACGTTCTGCATCGCTCAATCCCTTGATGCCGTCCGTTTCGCCATAAGCGGTTTCGCCGGCAAACAAGTGATGGCAGATATAGGAAACCAGGAACAATACGGACAGGATCATAGCCGTGATCATGATGTTGCGGTGCAGCTCGAATTTTTTTGCTTTGACAGCGAATAACCCGGCAACCAGCAAAACCGCCACCAGTGCATTCATTGTAGCATTCGCCGCGGCAAAAATATGTACATCGAATGGCAGGTCTACTTTGCCCGCGAGGTTGTATTTACCTAAAACAGTAACCACGGAAAAAACGATCACGGAAAAAATGCCGATCAGCCATTTTGCTTTTTTATCATTCCGCTGCAGTAAAGGTGTAAGCATGTTAGTTGATTGTTTTTATTTTTTTCTTCCTGCCCAGCAATACGGTAACCACCACCACGAAGCCGATGCCGATAAAGATGATGGGTAAGATGGGAATGAATTCACGGAAGATGGAAGGTGCTTTTTTATCGCGTTCCAGCATCAGCAGGGGAATATCGTGTGCGAGTTGCGCCTGTTTGGCCGTATCGAACCCGTTGTACCAGCCGCGTACGATGCGGTTGCTATCGAGCAGGAAAAAATTCTCCGTGTGGATGAAAGCCGTATCTACATTGGAATCGGCGATGCTGGCTTTCAGTTCGTTGAGGGCCAGGTCGTAGATCTCTTTCTTATCGCCGGTTACCAGCCACCAGGTATCGTGGTTGATGTCGTACCGGTCGGCGAATTGTCGCAACTGCGGAACGGAATCCCTTTCAGGATCGATGCTCACGGAAATAAACTGTACGATGTCGGGGTTCTTTACAAAAGACTGCTGCAGTCGTTTCATGCTGCGGGCCATACCCGGGCAAATGCTTGGGCAGCGCGTAAAGAAAAAATCGATTACCAGTACTTTTCCTTTGAGGTCGTCGAGACTTACTTTCTTTCCCAGTTGATTGGTGAATTGAATGTTCTTAACCTGGTGCCATACGGTATCGGTCGTTGTTTTTCCATTCTTCTCCGTCACAATCACGCTGTCGGGTGCAAAATATTTGCGGGGCATGTGTACAGCGTCCTTGCTGTAATATTTTACCAGCAGGTAGCCTACGGCCGGCAGGAGGATCGCCAGCATCAAGGCCCATATTGCTTTTTTACCCATGGTGAAAAGTTTGGTGGCGCAAAGGTATTACAGGAAGGCGGCAAACACTAATTTTTAGGTACGAATTACACGAATTAAATACAAAGGGATTGCACGAATTGGGGAGGCACGAATTACACGAATTTTTTTTATTACACGGATTGAGCGGATTACACAGATTGTCCCGGTGGATTGATCAGGCGAATATGATTACGGAAAGGCTGGTTCACGAAGTGAGAACGCAATGTTGCTAACTCCCCTCTCTGCAGGAGAGGGGTTGGGGGTGAGGCCAAAAAAGCCACCGCTTTCACGATGGCTTCATTATATAAGAATGCGATGCTGTAAATCCTTAAATCCTGGTCATGGTTTGGCATTATGATCCACTGGTGCAGGTGCATGTTGCCCGGTTTCTGCGGGGCGGCTGCCGGCGTTGGTGTTGCGGAGGTTCCTCCAGCTATCGCCATCCCAAAGGAAGGCTGCAATGAACCAGATGAACAGGCAAAGCGGCACAATGATGGTCATGATGAAGTTCCTGATCTCATCGCCTAAGTGCATGAAGATGGAAACGATGTAATAAGCTTTGGCCAATGTAAGAATGCCGATCAGTCCTTTGGTACCCAATACCAGGCCGGCGCTTAAATGTCCATGTTTGGCGTATAAAAAATAACCAAGCGCCAGTTCCACGATGGTAAGGGCGGTCAATACCCAAAATGTTTTCCAAATCCTGCCGGTGCCGGATGCATGTTCGGGACTGTAGGTTACTTCCGGCGATGTTACGTGTTCACTCATGATCTTAAATATTTTTATTGTCTGATTCTTTCTGTTGTAAAATTATACCAGGTAAAAGCAAAGGAATACGAATACCCATACGAGATCAACAAAGTGCCAGTAAAGGCCTGCTTTTTCAATCATTTCGTAATGGCCGCGCAATTCAAAATGTTTCAGCCTTGTTTTAATCAACATGATCACGTTGATCACCACACCACTGAATACGTGGAAACCGTGGAAACCGGTGATGCCGAAGAAGTAGCTGCCGAAAGCCGGGCGACCTATCGTGTTCACGTGGATGTCTGCCGCCTGCGCCTGTATCATGCTGGTCAGTTGCTGGTCGGTCATCGCCGCCAGGTTGGTGCCATGTTCTGCGCCATGATGCAACGTGCCGGCTATTTTTACGAGTTGATCGTGTGGTGTTTTGCTCAAAGCCGTCATTACAGCCTGGTGATCTACCGGTACGCCCCATGGATTGCTCTGTGGTGTTGTGGTCAATGCATCCAGTGTGCCATCGTTCAACAAAGCAACGTGTTCGCCGGTGAGTAAATGCGTCCACTCCCATGCCTGGCAACCAAGGAACGCAAGGCCACCGATGATGGTAAGGATCATGTATTTTTCAACGGCTTTGCGGTTCATCTTATGGCCTTCGTGTACGGCCAGTACCATGGTTACCGAACTGAAGATGAGGATGAACGTCATGATACTAACGAAAACCAGCGGCAGGTTGGCATGCCCGCCAAAGGGCACGGAGTTGAACACGTGGTTCGGATCGGCCCAGTCGTTTACGCTGAAGCGGATCGTACCATAGCTGATCAGGAATGCCCCGAAGGTGAAAGCATCACTCATTAAAAAGTACCACATCATCACCTTACCATAACTGGAGTTGAAAGGGCTTCTTCCGCCGTTCCACCATTTGGTATTTGCTGGTATCGTTGTTGTTGACATAAAGCTTAAATTCTATAAATAAAAAACTAAATCGTTATTTGATCATCAGTAAAAAGAGCAACAGGTAGATCCAAAGAATATCTACAAAATGCCAGTAAATGCTCACCAGTTCCACCGGTACGCTGTTGTACATCCTTGTTTTGGCGCTGAATGCTTTTAAGAACAGCACCAATAAGGCCACGATCCCACCTACCACGTGCGCGCCGTGCAGTCCCACGATCACGTATAAAAAGTCCACCGATACGGTTTTGCCCAGGGCCGTTCCCTGCTCGTACAACTGGTAAAACCCGAGCGCCTGGAAAGCCGTGAAAGCTATGCCGAGCAACAGGGTTGCCGTTACCAGGTTCCGGTACTTCGCCATTTCCCTTGCTTTAAAAGCATTGAGCGCGCCGTACATGGTTACACTGCTGATCAATATGGCCACCGTGCTGTACCAAAAGAACGTTGGCAGTTCAAAAGTCTGCCAGTTGGGCTGGTTGCGTTTTACAATATAAGCACTCGTAAGCCCGGCAAACATCATCAGGATACTGCCGATGCCTACCCATAGGGTAAACTTATGCGGGTGTATTCTTTTGCGTTGTTCCATTACCACTGTGCTCATTCCAAAAATCCCGTGAGGGAAATTTATGTTTAAAAATCTTGTTTCAATTTTAACCGGCTATATGCCTGATCTTATCGGCATACAAACTCAGGAAAACGATCAGCAGGTAAAAATAAGAGCTGAACATTACCTTCCTCGCGCTGGCCATATCCATCTTCCGGTATAACTGTATGCTTACATACACCATCCAGAGGTTGCAACCCAATACGATCCACATGCTTACCATGCCGCTGATGTGGTACATGTACGGCAACAATCCAAAAGGGATCATCAACGTGCTGTACATGATCGTTTGCAGCGCGGTGAACCTCGTAGGCCCTTTATCGCTCGGCAGCAGTTTGAATCCCGCGGCGCTGTAATCCTTGTGCGCTACCCAGGCAATGGCCCAAAAGTGCGGGAACTGCCAGAGGAACTGGATGCCGAAGAGTATCCATCCGCCAGCGGTAAATTCACCGGTTGCCGCTACCCAGCCGATGAGACAGGGTAAAGCGCCGGGTACCGCACCAACGAGTACAGCGATCGAATTCACTTTTTTTAAGGGCGTATAAACGAACCCATATAAAAACAAACTCAACAGGCTTACCAGCGCCGCTTCTATACTGAACGTGTATAATATATATGCGCCGAGTGCCGTGGAAAGGCCAATGAACACCCATGCTTCGTTTACCGTCATCCTGCCACTCGGAATGGGCCTGGAAGCCGTACGCTTCATCATGGCATCGGTATCTTTTTCCAGCACCTGGTTGATCCCGTTGGCCGCACCTGTGATGAGCATGCCGCCTGCAAAAAGTAAAAGAACTTGCAACAGGTCGAATCGTATGTTGGGGGCCAGCAGGTAACTGATCACCGTGCTGAACACCACCGTAAAACTCAACGTGAATTTTATCAACTGGAAATAATCTTTCACTTTACTGGCTAAAGCGAATGATCCCGATCCAGCTTCCTTTTTTATTCCATCAACCATTATTGTCTTTTGTGCATTTTCTCATTTGCACATTTTCATAATTTCACATTGCCACATTCTAGTGATGTGATTCATCTTCCCCTACCGGCACATCCTGTGGAATGAACTCGTGCCCGTCTTTCGCATAATCATAAGCACCACGGTGTACTTCAGGAATTTCCCCTGGCCAGTTACCATGACCGGGATTGATTGGTGTGGTCCATTCCAGTGTATTGGAACCCCATGGATTTTTGGTGGTCACTTTCCTTCCCTTGAACATGCTATAGAAGAAGTTGAATACAAATAACAATTGAACGGCGAATACGATGAGCGCCACGAAGCTGATGAACTCGTTGAGTTTTCCAAACTGGTTGAAAGAACTCCAGCCCGAGTAGTCATAGTAACGGCGGGGCATACCTGCCAAACCTTCGTAGTGCATTGGCCAGAAGATGAGGTAAGCGCCTACGATGGTTACCCAAAAGTGGATATAAGCCATCGTGTTGTTGAGGTAGCGGCCAAACATCTTGGGGAACCAGTGGTACACACCGGCAAACATACCGAAGAAGGAAGCCACACCCATTACAATATGGAAATGCGCAATAACAAAATACGTATCGTGCAAATGAAGATCGAGTGAAGAGTTACCGAGGAAGATACCGGTTAAACCACCGCTGATGAACAGGCTCACGAAACCGATGGCGAACATCATACCGGGTGTGAAACGGATATTACCGCGCCACAGGGTAGTAAGCCAGTTGAACACTTTAATAGCCGACGGCACCGCGATCAGCAGGGTCAGCAACACGAACACCGCACCGAGGAACGGGTTCAAGCCGGTTACGAACATATGATGCGCCCACACGAGGAAGGCCAGGATCGCAATGGCGAACATGGAGCCCACCATCGCCATGTAACCGAAGATCGGCTTGCGGGCATTGGTGGCCAATATCTCGGAAGACATGCCCATCGCGGGTAACAAAATGATGTACACTTCGGGGTGGCCAAGAAACCAGAACAAATGCTGGAACAGGATGGCACTACCGCCTTCGTTTGGTAATATTTTACCGGCAATTACGATATCGCTTAAGAAGAAGCTGGTGCCGAGGTTACGATCGAACAACAACAGGATGGCGCCTGATAACAATACCGGGAACGACAATACGCCGAGTACCGCGGTAAAGAACAAAGCCCAAACGGTTAAAGGCAACCTTGTCATGCTCATGCCTTTTGTACGCATGTTGAGGATGGTGGTGATGTAATTCAAACCGCCCAACAGGGAACTTACAATAAACATCGCCATACTTACAAGCCAGAGATCCATACCGATCTTACTGCCGGAAGACGCATCGCCCAACGCACTCAATGGCGGGTAGATCGTCCAGCCGCCGCTTGCAGGGCCGGTTTGTACGAACAAAGAAGAGAACATGATCACCGAAGCCAGGAAGAAGAACCAGTAGCTCAACATGTTCAGCATCGGCGAAGCCATATCCCTTGCACCAATTTGTAGTGGAATAAGGAAGTTGGCAAAGGTACCGCTCAGGCCGGCCGTCAATACAAAGAACACGAGGATGGTACCGTGCATGGTTACCAGCGCGTAATAAAATTCAGGTTTCAGTTTGCCGCCTTCGGCCCAGTGACCCAATAAATCTTCCAGGAAAGGAAAAGTAGATTCGGGGTAGCCGAGTTGCAAACGGAAGATCACGGAGAACAAGCCGCCGATGATGGCCCAGATCATACCTGTCACCAAAAACTGTTTGGCGATCATTTTATGATCCTGGCTGAAAACGTATTTACTGATGAACGTTTCGTGGTGATGATGCTCGTGGTGGGCATCATGTCCGTGAACGTCGGCTGCTCCATGCAAGGTGGCTACGCTACTCATAACTTACTTTCTTTTTTTCTAAACCGGTTAAATATTATTTCATCTGCTGTGCAGCTACTTTCGTACTGTCAACAGCAGTTAATGGTTTTGTTGTGTCTGCCACCGGCGCTCTTTCTTTGTGCACGGTCCACAGTTCGGGTTTTTGTTCGGCCAGCCATTTGTCGTATTCCGCCTGCGTTTCCACAATAATCACACCACGCATGGCAAAGTGATTAGGACCGCACATCTGGTCGCAACTGATCTCGTAAGTGAAATCGGGGTTGCCGGTGCGCTTCTTCATTTCTTCGGTGGTGTACTGTGGTGTAAACCATTGCGTGGTTGGAATACCGGGCACCGCATCCATCTTCATCCTGAAGTGCGACAAGCCCACGTCATGAATAACATCCTGCGAGTTGATCACCATTTTCACGGGACGGTTCACGGGAATGTGCATGGTGGTTCCTACGTGTATATCATCTTCACTCGCCGGGTCGTTGAAGTCAACGCCGAGGCTGTTCAATGCGGTTGTTAACCTGTAATTCTTTTTACCCAACACACCGTCTTTACCGGGGTACCTGAATTCCCAGGCAAACTGGTGGCCGGTTACTTCTACTACGATGGCATCTTTAGGTGCATCGCCGGTTACTTTGAACCAGTACCTCAAACCAAAAACCACCAATACGGTAAGGAAGATGGCCGGTACCGTTGTCCACAATAATTCGAGTTTGTTGTTGTGCGGGAAATAAAAGGCTTTACGGTCGTCGTTTTCCTGGTACTTAAATGAAAACCAGAATAATAATATCTGCGTGATCACGAATACAACACCGGTTACGGCGATGGTAAGCAACATCATGGAATCGATCTCTTCGCCTTCTTTGGAAGCGGAGCCCTGCGGGAACAATGTTTTTCCATAATAGAGTTCATTGCAATACCAGGCGCCGATCAGTCCGAAGATGACAAAGCCAAGCATCAAAAAGGCGTTGATCTTATTGTTTTGCTTACGGGTTTTTTCCTCTCCTTTTAATACGCTTACGTACTCGCTTGCTTTCGCGATCTGGAAGATCACCAGGAAAGCCAGTCCACCTAAAGCTATCATTAAAAACTCCTTCATGATTCAAAGTTATTTTCAGTAAATATTATTCTTGTCTGTTGTTGTTCTTTTTACTTTTTTATTACTTCCCTTCAGCTACTACGTATGGTGAATCATACTTTCTTTGAGGAAAGGATGATTTTTAGGCACCAGTGAATGGCGGCTCAAATAACGGCCCACGCCCCACATGATCAACCCGATAAACAGGCACGGTACGCCGAATTCAAAAAGCGTCATGTGATAATTTTCATGCACGGTGCCCGGCATCACCATCTGGTAAAAATCGATCCAGTGACCGAAAATGATCAGCACGGCCATAAAGGTCAGCAAGGTCCAGTTCCTTTTTGCTCCTTTTTTCATGAGGATCAGCAAAGGACAAAGGAAATTAATGATAAGGTTGAAGAAGAAAATGCCCTTGTACGGACCGGCGTGCTCTGCCGTTCCGATCCTCTCCACAAAATACTTGGTTTCTTCCGGCTGGTTACTGTACCAGATGAGCATGTATTGTGAAAACCACAGGTAGGTCCAGAATACGGAGAAGGCGAACATGAACTTCCCGATATCATGTATATGTTCTTCGGTTACATATTCCAGTTGACCGCGGTTCTTTAAAAACACGATGAATAAAGCGATGAGCGACATGCCGGATACGAAGGTGCTTGCAAAAGTGTACCAGCTGTACATGGTGCTGTACCAGTGCGGGTCGATGCTCATGAGCCAGAGCCACGGGATGGTAGAGGCTACAGTCAATGCAAAGAATACAGTAAACAAAGAAGCCCAAACGGTATTCTTCCATATCCATTTTTTACCTTCTTCATAATCCATCGGCTTGTTGTCGGTTGCCAGGCTGAGGCTCCTCATTTTCCTGCCGAGCAGCCACCATAATAAAACAGTGATGGCCGACCAGATGGAATAGAACACGGGGTTGAGGAATGCTTTTTTGCCATCCAGCAACTTATCGTAGTTAGGCGAACTCTTGTCGTACACACTGTGATCGAGCCAATGGTAAATATCGGTTCTGTCGCCCCAGATGATGGCCATTAATATCGCGAAAGTGATGATGCCAAGAATAGGAACCACGCTGGAAATCGCTTCGGGTACGCGGCGCAGGGCTACCTGCCAGCCACCCATGGCCATGGTGGTTACGCAAAGGAAGAACATGGATGCATTTACCACCAGCAGCCAGAAAACGCTGTTCTGCAACAATACTGCCCAAAAACGGGTTCCGTTTACACCATCGTGTGCTGCACCGTGACCTGCTGCTGCTTCCGCACCGTGGTGCGCTACAGGAGCAAACGGGTGAAACATTATCAACCCGTACACCACCGCTATTGCACCGGCAATGATCAGGCCCAACGTCCACTTTTTATAACTACCCGGTAATTGAAATTGATGCGTGTTCATCTAAGCTTTATTTTGTGTTAACTCGTTTAATTATTTCTTTGCTTTTGCTATGCTGTCTGCCGCTACGGTTGCTGCAGGTACAGTGGATGCGGCTGCCGCGGCTGCCGAACCTTCTGTTTTTGGTACCAGTGTCCTGATGTATTGTACAATCCTCCAGCGTTGTTTCCTGTCCAGTTGCGATGCATAGCTGCCCATGTTGCCCTGGCCGTAGGTCATGACGTGGAAGATCCTGCCATCACTGTAACCCGGCGCTGCGGCAATGATGCTTTTTACACCACCTACTTTCGGTGCGATCGGGCCATTGGCCTCTCCCTTCACCCCGTGGCAGATAGCACAGTTGATGTTGAAGAGCCTGCCTGCTTCGATGCTGTCGGCCGGTGTTAACGGACCCAAAGGATTTACTACTGCGTTGCTGCCTACCAGCAAACCATTGCTGTCGTTGGGCACGGTATAAGGAAACAGTTCGCCTCTTTTGATGGTACCCAGCGGTGGCTGGTTGTCATAATAGATCATGTCATGGCCTCTTTTTTCCGGGTCCATGGTAAAATGCATGCTGTCGCGGTCGGCATAAGTTTCGTAGGCCCTGCTGTAAGCCATATCGGGCATGTACACCTTACCTGGTTCCCGCTTGCTGTCGCAGCTCATAAAAGAAACCGCGGCGGTGAAAACCAGTGCTGCTATTATCGTAATTTTTTTCATTATGCTTTAACGCTTGAGTCTGTTTAAAATATTGCGCGTTGATTAACCGTATGATTAATATCCTTTTTCTTCCCTGTATAATTTTTGTTCGCGGTCGTAACGGCCGATCCACCAGCCCGTTTCGGCCACCTGTACGTTGATCTCGCTGGCACCGGCGTTCTGTAAAAAGGCCTGTACTTCCGAATCGTTTGTTTTGTCGGTACACTCTATCGCCATTACAAAAAGATCATCGGTAGCCCTTGGGTGAAAATGATGCTTCTTTACAAAAGGCGCCAGGTTGCACAGGTAGCAAAACGTAAGTACCATGCCTACGGCAGAAAACAATACCGTGAGTTCGAAGGTGATGGGTATCCAGGCCGGCAGGGCGAAGTGCGGCTTACCACCGATGTTCATCGGCCAGTCTTTGGTGAATACCCAACTTATAAAGCTCAATGCCGTGGTGGTACCCGTGATGGCGTAGATGAAACCGGCGGTGTGCAGGCTCGTTTCACGCAGCCCCATCGCATGGTCCAGCCCGTGTACCGGGAAAGGCGTGTACACATCGTGTATCTTATATCCTGCTTTGCGAACGTTCTTCACCGCGGGAAATAATACCTTCTCGTCATCGAAGCAACCAACTACAAACTTTTTTTGTCCTCCAGCCATTATCGTAATTATTAATTAGTAATTAGAAATTATTAATGTGCAGGCGCTACATGGTCATTATGTCCATGTCCATGATCGTGCCCTACTTCTTCGATATAGAATTTTTCTGCGTCCTGCTTTTCTATATCCGTCATTTTCACTTTATAATTTTCACCGCTCGTTTTCAATATCGATTTGATCTCCGCTACCGCAATGGTCGGGAAATATTTACCGAACAGGAAGAAGCAGGTAAAGAACAACCCGAAGGTACCGAGGTAGAAACCGATCTCCCAGATGCTGGGGCTGTAGTAGGTACTCCAGCTCGATGGTAAAAAGTCGCGGTAAACAGATGTAACGATGATCACGAAACGCTCGAACCACATACCGATGTTTACGATGATGCTCATGAAGAAGGTAACGGTGATGTTCCTCCTTAATTTGCGGCTCCAGAACAACTGCGGCGACACTACGTTACAGAACATCATCAGGTAGTAGCTCCAGCCATAAGGACTGAACAGGTTACCCCTGTTTTCAAAGAACGCCCATTGCTCGTATGGATTTCCGCCGTACCAGGCAATGAACAACTCGGTTAGGTAGGCGCAACCTACGATGCTGCCCGTTAATACAATTACTTTGTTCATGGCCTCGATGTGGCCGATGGTGATATAATCCTGCAGGTTCAATACTTTTCTTACCACGATCATCAGCGTTTGCACCATGGCAAAACCGGAGAAGATCGCACCCGCAACGAAGTAAGGCGGGAAGATGGTGGTATGCCAGCCCGGAACAACCGAGGTCGCAAAGTCAAAAGATACAATGGTATGCACGGAGAGTACAAGTGGCGTACTCAAACCGGCCAGTACGAGTGATAAGGATTCATGGCGCTGCCAGTGCTTAGTACTGCCGCTCCAGCCGAATGCCGCCACACCATATAATAATTTACGCAGCTTGGTTTTGGCCCTGTCGCGCACGGTAGCGAAATCGGGCAGCAAACCGCTGTACCAGAATAATAAGGAAACGGTGAAATAAGTCGAGATCGCGAATACATCCCACAGCAACGGCGAGTTAAAGTTCACCCACAATGGTCCGCGGCTGTTGGGATAAGGCAATACGAAGAAGGCCATCCACACACGGCCCATGTGCCAGATCGGGAACTGTCCCGCGCACATTACCGCGAAGATCGTCATCGCTTCTGCCGCGCGGTTCACACCCGTACGCCAGCCCTGGCGGAACAACAGGAGGATCGCGGAGATCAGCGTTCCGGCATGACCAATACCTACCCACCATACGAAGTTGGTAATGTCCCAACCCCAGCCGATGGTCTTGTTCAGGTTCCACTGGCCGATACCATAGGTAACCTCGCGGTAGATGCTGTACACACCGAATAACAATAGGCCTACACTGATGAAGAAGCCGATGTACCAGAGGCGGCTCGGTTTCATTTCGATGGGGCGAATGATATCTTCCGTTACCTGGTGGTAATTTTTGTCACCATCAACCAGCGGTTCCCTTTGTTGCGATTCGTATTTCAGTAATGACATAATCTATAAAGTATAAAGTCAAAAGTCAAAATTCAAAACCAGGCCGTTGCTGCGTCTTTTATTTTTTACTTTTTAATTTTTAATTTTTACTTCCCTTAAGCGTGTGCTTTTTCTTCCTTCTTCGCTTCGTGCTTTTCTGCGCCGTGTTCTTCCACGCCGATGTGCCTGTCGGTGTTCCTCACTTTGGCGAGGTAGTTTACGTTCGGCAATACGTGCAATGTTTCCAGTACATAAAAAGCGCGGTGCTGATCTTTCCTTGCTTTCGACACTTCACTTTCAGGGTCGTTGGCGTTGCCGAATACGATACAATCGCTCGGGCAGGCCTGCGCACAGGCTACTTTCACGTTGCGTACCAGTGACGGATCCTGTTGTTTCTTCGCTTCCAGCTTGCTGTCCTGCAAACGCTGTACGCAGAAAGAACATTTTTCGATCACACCTCTTGAGCGAACGGTTACATCCGGGTTCAGCACCATACGGGTAAGGTCGTCGTTCATCTGCAATACCACATCGTCCATGTCCACACCGATCAATGGTTTCTGGTTGTCCTTAAAGCTGTCGGCACCTGTGAAATCCAGCCAGTTGAAGCGGCGTACTTTATAAGGACAGTTGTTGGCACAATACCTTGTACCGATACAACGGTTATAGGTCATCTGGTTCAAACCTTCGCTGCTGTGGTTGGTAGCGGCTACCGGGCAAACGTTTTCGCAAGGGGCGTTGTCGCAATGCTGGCACAACATCGGCTGGAAAACCACGTCCGGGTTTTCGAGGTCGCCGGTGAAGTAGCGGTCGATGCGCAACCAGTGCATTTCGTGCGCGCGCTGTACCTGCGTTTTACCTACCACGCTCACGTTATTTTCTGCCGTACAGGCTACCACGCAGGCGCTGCAACCGGTACAGGTGTTCAGGTCGATACTCATGCCCCACTTGATGCCCGGTTTTACATAATCCGGGTACATGGTGGCATCCCTTACAAAATCATCACTGCCGTTGGCGGTGATCAGTTTCTTTTCTTCATTCACTTCTTCCAACATATGGCCGGGATTGGCGATGAAGCTGGCGAGGTTGGTTTCGTACAGGATGGGGCGGCTTTCTGTAAAGCCGTGTACCTGTGTTTGCGCCAGTGGATAGGTTTTGCCGGTTTTTTCAAGCGTTACATTCACGTTGTACTGAATGCTGGTGCCATCGAAACCTGCCAAATGATATACATTTTTACCGGCGCCCGCGGCGGCACGGCCAATGAGTTCTTTGGTAACGGTAATTTCGCCTTCTTTTTCTGCAAGGCTGGTGCGGCCATAACCTACGGCAATACCGATGGTGTTTGCCTGGATACCGGGGATCACCAGTACCGGCAATTCAACCGATTTACCACCCATGGTAATTTTTACCACCGGTTTTTCAGGATGCACTTCGTAGGCATCTGAATCGCCTTTATCGCCCAGGATGTCTTTCTTGTACAGGTTTTTGTACATCGTAGTGCCCATGAGCACGTAGTTGTCCCAGGTTACTTTGGAGATGGGATCGGGCACTTCCTGCAACCAGGGATTGTTGGCCTGGGTGCCGTTGCCGATGGATATTTTTTGATATAAAACCAATTCTGTTTCCGCGCCTTTGATGGCCGCGATCTTGCTTTTGGCTTCTTCTACCCTTGCACCGTTAAAAGCGCCGCCGCCAACAGTCATACCCAAAGCGGGTTCTATCACGCCATCCTGCAATGCTTTGTCGTATAAATTGGCACTGCCCAGCTTGGTCGTCCAGTAATTTTTAAAATAAGTTTCGTAATCGGGTGTTGTGCTGCCGCTCCATTTCAGCAAGGTCGTTTCAAAAGCCCTTGTTTTGAACAATGGATTGATGGTAGGTTGCAACAGGCTGATGAAACCGCTTTTCGCTTCCGCATCGCCCCAGCTTTCCAGCCAGTGGTGGGAAGGAATAACGAGTTTGCAACATTCGGTGGTTTCATCCATCGTAGCGTTGAAGGAAATACCGGTTACTTTATTCAGTCCCGCGATGAAGTTCTTGCTGTCTACATAACTATACGCCGGGTTCACCCCATGTACCAATACGGCACCTACCCTTCCTGCGTTCATGTCGCCCACCAGCGTTACCATGTCGGCGTCTATACCTGCACGGTAGTTGGAGGTTACGGCCCAGTTGATGGTTTTGCCGTTGGCGCCGATGGCTTCGTTGATGGCGTTCACGATGATCTGTGTATTCACATCGTTGCTGCCGCTTACCACCAGGCCGGCACCTGCTGCTGCTTTCAATTGCGCTGCAGCGAGGGTGATGCCTTTATTTAAATTAGCGTCTTTAAAGTTTGGCGTTGTTCCGCTCAGCGCCCCCAGCAGGGCTACGGCTACGGCGCCGGTTTCGGAAGGCTTGTGCACGAAGCGGTCGTCGGCGTTGCTGCCGGTCATGCTCATGATGCTTTCGAAATGTATGTGGCGGCTGAGTTCGGGTTTGTTGTTTTTAACCTTGCGGTTGTCGGCGTACTGGCGGCTGAATTCGGTTGGACTTAACCAGGTGCCCAGGAAATCGGCGCCGAGGCTCACGATCACTTTGGCATTTTCGAAATGGTAAGAAGGGATGGCCCTTTTGCCATAGGTGGCTTCGTTGGCGAGCAACATACCGGTATAGCTTACCGCATCGTATTGTACATGGCGGCTGCCGGGGTATTTGGCCAAAAATTCAGCGATCACCTGTAAGGTCGATGGCGAATTGATGGTGCCGGTAAGTAATACCACCGTTTTACCGGTGATGGCGGCAGCGGCCAGTTTATCAAAATTATCGAACGTAGTTACTTCTTTAAAACCGTTGCCTTGTTTTTGCATCGGGTAACGCAGGCGGGTGGTATCGTACAGGTCCAGAACAGAAGCCTGCGATTGTGCGCTGGTGGCACCGCGGGTAATGCTGGACAGTTCATTACCTTCTATCTTAATCGGACGGCCGTCTCTTTGTTTTACCACAACCGGGATCACATCGCCGCCATTGATATAAGTAGAAGCGTAGTAATTCGCTACACCCGGAATCACGCTATCGGGGCGCTGTAAATAAGGAATGGCTTTGCGTACGGGCATTTCGCAACTGGCGGCCACGGCGGCGGCCGCGGTGCTGAAGCCGAGGTATTTCAGGAAGTCCCTGCGGGGTGTTTTGGCATCCAGGATCCCTTTATCATCAAGGTCTTCCAAAGGCAGCAAGGTTTCTTTGAATTCATTTTTGGATGTTTCCTGAAAACTTTCGCTGTGGTTCAGTTCACCAAAACTTTGCCAGTACTTTTTCTTACTCATTATTACAATTTGAAAATTCGAAAATTTGAAAATCCGAAAATGGCCGCGCTCAATTCATTTTCACTTTGAGCCATTTTCCATATTTGCTCATTGGATTAGTAGTGACATTTCTGACATTCCGTACCACCGATCTTTTCTACTGTTACACTGTCCATTTTGTGGTTCTTTATGTCTTTATGGAACTTTTCGTAAATGCTGTAGAATTTGTTGCCGGTACTGTCGTCCTTGTTGTAGAAGTCGACCTTGGTTTCGCGGTGACAGTTGATACACCAGCCCATGCTGAGATCGCTGAACTGGTAAACTTCGCCCATGTTCTGGATATTGCCGTGGCAGGTCTGGCATTGCTGCTTGCCTACTTTTACGTGCTGGCTGTGGTTGAAGTAAACGTGGTCGGGCAGGTTGTGGATCTTGGTCCAAACGATCGGCGTGGCGCCATCGGGAACACCGTCCCTGTTGTTATCGGGATTGTAACTTTTTGTTTTGGAATTCCAGCCGGCGTAAGCGTATAATTTTTCGATCTCTTCGGTACCGTTTACGCTGGTGCCGTCTTCCCTTACCAGTTTGTCGGTGCCTTCATAAGTAGCGATGGACTTGTGGCAGTTCATACAAACATTCACGGAAGGAATGCCCGCGGTTTTGCTGTCCTGCGCGCTGCCATGGCAATACAGGCAACTGATCTGGTTGGTGCCGGCGTGTACCTGGTGCGAATAATAAATAGGTTGCTTGGGCTGGTAGTCTTTCTGGCGGCCCAGTCCGATCGCGGCATTGATGGTATAATAACCGCCAACAGCGAAGAGGAGCAGGATGCCCACCATCAAATAAGTTTTATTTCTGTAGAAAGGCACGGGTTCTGAACGCCTGATGCCATCTTTTTCGTCGGATAATTTTTTAAGGTTGCTGTTCACCTGTATGAGGATGAACGCGATGAGGGCCATCAATAAAGTCAGCACACCGAATAATAAGGTACCGCCGTCGGCTGTCGCATTTGGATCGCCGCCTTCTGCACCAGGAACCGGTACTGCAGGTGGAGCATCTACATAAGCCAGGATCGCATCGATGTCGGCCTTTGGCAAAGTTGGGAAAGCCGTCATGTAAGTAGGACCCCATTTGGCGTACAAAGCTTTTGAATAAGCGTCGCCGGATTTAATCATCGCCTGCGGGTTGGCTACCCATTTGTAGATCCAGTCGCCGCCGGGCACCCTGTCTTTCCAGCCCCGTAATGCCGGACCCGTAAAATCTTTGTCTACCTTATGACAACTGGCGCAATTGGCCTTGAACAGTGCCTCTCCATTCTGAGCCATGGATGTTTGGGAAACAAATAAAAAGCTGATGAAAAGGAGGCAGGCAAAAGTTTTGTTAAATATCATTCTATAGCGACTCATACAGTTAACGGGGCTAATGTGGAAAATATCCTTATTCGTGTGCAAAAATAAGACAGGAACATGACATAATACCAACATTTGTTAATTTTTTTTTCCCTTATCCAGCTTGATTTTCAGGGCTTTTTGAGGGTTGCCATATATCGATTGTCATGCATTTGTAAACGTGGTTCCGGCGCTTATTTTTTCCCGGTTGCGGCAATGATTAACAGATTTTTGTCCCACATTTGCGCCATGCTTCAAAAACTCAGGCAGCGCTGGAAGGTAAATGGTGTAAACCTGGCACTGATCCTTGTCACTTTTGCAACCGGGGGCAGCCTGTGCGGCTACCTGGGCAGGAAGCTGCTGTTGCTGATGAACGTGGAAAAGGGGGTTTTGTGGGTGTTGCTGTACATCATCTTTATTACTTTACTCTGGCCTTTGTGCGTAATATTGATCAGCATCCCGCTGGGACAATTCAACTTTTTTCGCCGGTATTTGACCAAAATGTGGGGGAAAATGAGCGGAAAAGGGCCAAAAAAGCCCGGTTCTGCCGAAAACAGCATTGCCATTTTTGCCTCGGGCGCGGGCAGTAATGCGCAACAACTGATCCGTTATTTTAAAGATTCTGCTAGCGTACACATCAGCCTGGTCGTTTGCAACAAACCGGGCGCGGGCGTGCTGGAAATTGCTTCAAAGGAAGGCATCCCGGTATTATTAATAGAAAAAGAACGCTTTTTTTCCGGCGACCATTATTTACCGGCCCTGCAGGAAGCGGGCATTTCCATGATTATATTGGCCGGTTTCTTATGGAAGGTGCCGGTGGAATTGATAAAAGCCTATCCCCAACAGATCGTGAACATTCACCCCGCCCTGTTGCCCTTGTACGGCGGCAAAGGCATGTACGGTCAACGCGTGCACGAGGCCGTGCTGGCGGCGGGCGACGCGGAAAGCGGCATCAGCATTCATTATGTAGATGAGTTGTACGACCATGGCGCGGTGATCTTCCAGGCGCGCTGTGCCATCGAACAAAATGAAACGGCCGCATCACTGGCTGCCAAGATCCACCGGCTGGAACATGAGCATTTTCCCAAAGTGGTGGACGACCTGCTAAAAGCAAAAGGCTAGTTAAAAGCAGGCGCCCGCTCATGCTATACAAATTGGTTGCTGTAATATTACGTCCCTAAATAGCCGGCCTTGGTTTCATTTTTACGCATCATATTTTTTACCTTCCTCGTTTCCCTGCCGGCGTTGCCGGTTGCGGCGCAGGTGGCTTTAAGCGGCACAGTGTACGATTCTTCCCGGAAAAACCTGGTGGAAAACGTGAGCGTACAAACCGTTTCGGGTGCTGCCACCGTTACCGATTCTATGGGTCGCTACAAAATCCTGGTCAACGAAAAGGATTCCATCTATTTTACTTACGCGGGCAAGTCCACCCAAAAATTTTTAGTGAAAGAAGTCATCGATCCCAACCATTTTGACATCCGCCTGCACATCACCGTTAAAGGCCGGTATAGCACGCTGCAGGAAGTGGTGGTGCGGGCCAAAACCTACCAGGAAGATTCAATAGAGAACCGCGAAACCTACGGCGACATTTACAATTACCGCAAACCTGGTGTACGTACCAGCTTCAATGCCACTACGGGTATGGCCGGCGCCGATGTGAATGAACTGATCAATGTATTCCGCTTTAAACGCAATAAAAGATTAAAGGCTTTTCAAAACCGGCTGGAGCTGCAGGAGCAGGAAAAATACATCAGCTACCGCTTTAATAAGACCACGGTGAAGAGGATCACGGGTATTAAGGAGCCGCAACTGGATGATTTTATGATCATTTACCGGCCTACTTACGAGTTCTTACAAATGTGCGATGAGATAGCGTTCAACCAGTACGTGCTTAAATGTTCTTACCAGTTTAAGGCGAAGCAGTTTGGGAATAATCCCGGGAGTGAAAGTCCGGCGGGGGCGCAATAGAGTCTTCTATAAAATTTCTTCCAGAACAAACACATTTTTTGATTGATCTTTTTATCTTCTTTTCCTTGATGAAAAGAAGCAAAAATCAAGGCCTGCGGAAAAATAAGCTAAAGATTGTTGCATTGGGCGGGAATGAAAAAGCCCGGTCATTGGAATATAACCTAACTTCTGTGCGACTTACCAGCTAAGAATTTACCCGGGGCTTTGGATCGCTGCTTTCATTCCCCTTCTTCGTAATGATCGTTCGAAGGAAACATCCTTCTTCGTCGGTGAAGTAGGCCCAATGCACCAATCTTCTTAACGCATATTTTTCCGAGGGCCGGGCTTCAAATGCATCTGCTGAATAGCAATGGGATGGGATTACGATCCCGTTTCAATCTTTTCCTCCACGTGAAAGTCGATCCATTTTGAAGAAAGGATCACTTCCCTCCCATTGATCCAAACTTTGCGGGTTACTTTAATGCGGTAGTCGCCGCGGTACAATACATAGTGCTGCCGCAGGTCGAGCGTATCGATGAGGGGCGATGATCGGGTTACGGCAAGGGTATCGTTAGAAAGCAAGGGTCGGCTCACGATCGTGGCCATTACTTTATTATAACCGCGTTTTGTTTTACGCCGGAGACTGATGCTGAGGTCGTTCACGGGTTCATCTTCGGGCGTAATGGGTGGGTGCGCTACCGCCATTATGCCGGGGTTGGTTTCCATGGTTTCGAGGCAGGCAATGAAGATGTAGGGCTTGTCGCCGCCATTGAGCTGCACGGATGCGCTGCCGGCCTGGCCAAAAGCATGGGTGCCACCTGAAAGCAGGAGTAAAAGGAACAGGTAATGGTAAAGGATTTTCATCTTGTACTGTTTTAAATGAAGGGCATGTACATTCCAGCTATCAAAGGCCATACCTTTTTTTGGGTTGAATGGCAGCAGCCCCTTAAAAGATTTTCCTATTTTTATAATTATGAGCGAACAACTTACGCTGGGCATCGGCACCCGGCTTCAACATACGCAATACGGCCCGGGCGTGATCGTGGGCCTGCGCTATGCTACCTACCTTATCTCTTTCATTCACCACGGCATTAAGGAAATCGATAAAACCGATACCAACCTCGACGAGATCATCCCCGAAAATGTAACGGCTGAAATTGAAACGGTTTCGGAAGTGGAAAGGTCTTTACTAAAAATATTACGCCAGTGGAGCGACGTGAACGAACTGGTACCGCTGGGCGATAAATGGACCGGCGGAACAATGTTGCTGCAAACAGCAGACAAATCCTTAAAGCCCAAAGAAATTCCCATCCAGGATTTTTTTCACAAGATCGTGATGCTGCGCGACCGGCTGCGGGTGCTGGAACAAAACATCAACAGCAACAAAAAATTAAGCGATGAAGACAAGGTGAACATCCAGCAGTACATTACGCGCTGCTATGGATCACTTACCACGTTCAATGTATTGTTTAAAAACAAGGAGCATTGGTTTGTGGGGGAGAAGTCGCAGGAATAATTTGGCAATTTGAAAATGTGAAGATGTGAAAATGGCTCAATGTAATTAGCTAATATGCTGATGTGATAATGTGATAATTTTTTATCGCATGGAGCAATCATTTTTCGTAAACAGCCTTGAAATAAATATCATAATTAATCACGCAAATCAAACTAAATCACAGTTCAGACAATATGAAATTCTTAAACTTCCTGCTCGCCACAATCCTCTTGATTTCCTGCCAGGAAAACAAACCCGCGCAGGATGTGAATGCGGAAATGAACAGCATCGCGCAACAATATGTACGCCTGGGCCTCGACATCGGGCAATACGATACCGATTTCGTGGATGCGTATTATGGTCCGGACTCTTTAAAACCTGCGGCGCCCAAATTGGCGGCGATGCCGGTGGATAGCTTTCAAAAAAAGATCAGCACTTTGCTGGAAGCCTGCAACAACCTTGCGGCCAACGCCTCGGCTAATGACAGTTTAAAGCAACGCGTGAACTGGCTTACTAAGCAACTCACGGCTTTTCAAAAAAGGGTCAACATTTTCAGCGGTAAGACGGACAGCTTTGATAACGAATCGAACGACCTGTTCAGCGTAAAAGCGCCGGTGTACGACGAAGCACATTTCAAAGCACTGGTACAGCAACTCGACGCGGTATTGCCGGGCACGGGCAGCATACCGGAAAGGTCGGCGGCGCTGTCGAAAAAATTCATTATCCCGAAAGATAAGATCGACACCGTTTTTAAAACCGCCATCGCGGAAGCAAGAAAAAGAACCATGGCCTTCATCGATTTTCCTTCGAATGAATCCTTCACATTGGAATACGTGACCAACAAACCCTGGAGCGGCTACAACTGGTACAAGGGCAATTACAACAGCGTGATACAGATCAACACCGACCTGCCCATCGCCATTGAAAGGGCCATCGACCTGGGTTGCCACGAAGGGTATCCCGGTCACCACGTGTATAATATGCTGCTCGAAAAAAACCTGTACCGCGATAAGGGCCAGGTTGAAATTTCTTTGTATCCCCTTTTCAGTCCGCAATCTTTGATCGCCGAAGGCAGCGCCAACTATGGCATCGAAATGGCCTTCCCGGGCACGGAGAAAAACAAATATTGTAAAGAAGTATTGTTGCCGCTGGCCGGACTGGATACCGCCGGTATCGACACCTACTTTAAAGTGATCGAATTAAAAAGCGCTTTGAACTATGCGCGCAACGAAGCGGCCCGGGGTATGATCAACAAAACCATGAGCGATACGGCTACCTTGAAATGGCTGGTGGATTATAACCTCACCAGTGTTGAATCGGCCACGAAATCCATGAGTTTCATTAAAAAATACCGCAGCTACGTGATCTGTTATAATTACGGCCAGGACCTGGTGCGCAAGTATGTGGAAACAAAAACGGCGGGCGCTGCAGATACCAAAAAAAGATGGACTGCTTTTGCCTGGATATTGAGCAATGCGGTTACGCCGGGGGAATTGTCTGAACCGTGATTGGCCTCACCCTCAATCCCTCTCCAAAGGAGAGGGAAGCGAAGAACATTCGCATTACCAAAGCCGTTGGTCAGAGACCAGACGGCGGAGCGATAGAATCCGTGTAATAAAAAAATTCGTGTAATTCGTTTTTAAAAATTCGTGTAATAAAATTTCGTTACTTATTATTCCGCATTTTCATCAGCGCTGCATTCGAGTTCTTCAGGTATTCTTCCATCGGCTCCAGTTTCATGGCTGCCCTTCGTGCATTCAATCCTGCCGGGTCTTCTATGGGTTGCGCTTCAAAAAGGCCTGTCTTTTCATTTACCTGCAACTGGGTTCCATAAATTTGTTTTTTGCCTTTTGCGATCTGCAGCTTATCCGAAAAGAAGCCCAGCGAACGCAAATATTTTTTATCCGATCTTAAGGAAGTATCGAGGCTCGATTCGTTCTTAAAAAGCGTGAACACTTTTTCCTGCAAGCCGATATCATTGTTGCAATTAAAGATCATCTCGTTGAAATTGGCGCTGTAATTTTCGCCCAGTTTTTTATAGCCTGGATAACCAAACCTGTCTACAAATTGTTTCAACCGCGCACAATTGGAAGCATAGATCGCCAGGGTAAGTTGTTGAGCGCTGTCGGGCTTCATCTTTCCTTCCATCGCATCCATAAAGGGCTTGTTCTGCGCCGTGTAAAGACTGTCAACAATATAAAGCAGGCGGCCGGCCGTTGTATCCCTCGATTGCGCTATACTTTTACCGGCTGAAAAAATGAAGAGCGTAATAAGTAAAATGATTTGCCTTTTCATAATTCGTTTTTAAAATGTAAATAATTGCGAGATGTATTTTTTCTCTTTGATTAGTATATTTCCATTACCGGTAAGCAGGGGTTGCTGCGGTATGCTGCGTGCATTGCCCGCCGATTGCCCGTTTAGCCGGATAAGAACGGTTGCTTCCTGCTCATGTGTAAAGGGCAAAACAGAATCCACTACGCCTTCGAGCTGACCGTACGCCGCCGCCGGGTAAGCATCCAGCGATATCAGTACCTGCTGCCCTTTCTTTATCAGTCCTGCATTTTGCATATTTGCCTGGCCGGTAACTATCGAGCCGCGTTGCTGCGTTGACGCTACATCCTGCACGATCCTGATCTTTACCGGCAATGTTTCTCTATAAGGAATGAGGAAAGCAATAACGAGTACCATCAGCAATACCATAAAAATCACCGAGCCTCCCAGCATGTAAATAAGCTTCGGCGGTTTACCGATGATGGCGCTTATTTCATTGGGCGACAACTGTACCTGCTTGGCCAGTTCTGCGTGGCTGATTTGCGTTTTATGTTCCAAGTTCAATTTGATTTTTAACCAGGTTATAATAAATCCCCTGGGCTTTTACCAGGCTTTCATGGGTCCCTGTTTCCGCGATCTCTCCTTTTTCCAGCACAATGATCTGGTCGGCATTTTTTACCGTACTCAGCCGGTGGGCGATCACGCATACCGTTTTACCCTGGAAAAACTCCGACAGGTTCTCTACAATTACCCGTTCATTGGCGGCATCCAGCGCGCTCGTGGCTTCATCGAAAAAAAGGATGTCGGGGTTTTTATAAATAGCACGCGCAATAAGCATCCGTTGTTTTTGCCCGGTGCTTACCCCTACCCCGTTGTAGCCAAGCCGGGTATTAAAGCGCATGGGCTGCAGCATGATGTATTCCATGATATTGGCAAGACCCGCGGCTTTCACCAGCCTTTCCTTGTCGATGTCCATACTGCCCAGCGCTATGTTCTTTGCAATGCTGTCGTTAAAAAGAAAACCTTCCTGCATCACCACGCCACACCTCTCGCGCCAGGCCGAATGCGGTATTCCTGCCAGGTTGTTATCGCCCACGCTGATCGTTCCTTCGCCGGGTTCATAAAATTTCATAAGCAGTTTCAGCAGGGTTGTTTTCCCGCTCCCGCTCGAACCCACAATGGCGGTTACTTTTTTGGGCGGCAGCGTAATGCTGATGTTCTTCAATATCCAGGGAGCGTTGGTCATCCCGGCATATTTAAAGGATACGTTGTTAAGAAAAATGCCTTCGTCAACGGCAACATCGGTCACCGTATCCTCGCCCGGCACTTCCTCGTTCTCCATCTGGTGTATTTCGTTGATCCGTTCAAGACTTAACGTAGCATCCTGGTAATTCTGCATGAACTGCGTAAGCTGGAGTATGGGACCGTTGAGTTGACCGATGATGAAAGAAATGGAAAGCATCACACCCAGGCTGATGTGGTGTTCCACTACCAGCTTGGCAGCAAGAAAAGTAATGATGATGTTTTTCAGTTCGTTGATGATGGATGCGCCGTCTTCCTGTACCTGCTTTAGCGACAAGCCCTGAAAGTTGATCCTGAACAGTTTTACCTGCATGTGTTCCCACTCCCATTGCTTTACGTTCTGTGCATTGTTAAGCTTTATCTCCTGCATGCCGTAGATCATTTCTACGTTTTTTTCGCTGGTTTGCGAAAGCTGTGAAAAGCGTTTGTAATCCAGGTCGGCGCGCTTCTTTGCGAATATCCGTATCCATAAAAAATAAACGATACCACCTACGAGGAAAACAGCGAATATCCTGATATCATATACCAGCAAAACGGTACCGAATACGAGCAGGTTGATAAAAGAAAAAGTAGCGCTGAGGATGCCCGAAGTAAGAAAGCTTTCCACGCGCTGGTGATCGCTGATGCGCTGCAGGATGTCGCCCGTCATTTTGGTATCGAAGAACCCGAGCGGCAGGTGCATCAGCTTGATAAAAAAATCGGACAGCAGGCTTATATTGATCCTGCTGCTGAGGTGCAACAGCAGGTACCCCCGGATGATCTCGATCACCACCCGGCCCAGGAACAGGAAGAGCTGGGCAAACAGGATGAGGTAAATAAAATCAAGATCGTTCTGGCGGATGCCCGTATCCACAAGCGCCTGCGTAAGAAAAGGAAAAATAGATTGTATGATGCTGGCGCTCAGCAGGCCGAGCAATAACTGGAAAATTATTTTTTTATACTTCTTAAAATAGAACAGCACATAACGGAAATTGTTTTTCTTTTCTTTCAGCCCCTGCTCCTGCGCTTCAAATTCACTGGTGGTTTCAAGCAGTAATACGATGCCTTTTTCACCGTCGGCCGACCAGCCTTTTAAGAATTCTTCGCGTGAATAGCTGATGTGGCCATGGCCGGGATCTGACACCCACACTTTCTTTTTCGTAATCTTGTAAACTACGATAAAATGATTCTGGTTCCAGTAACAAATAAAAGGCGTGGGATTGGAAGACACAAGATTGTCGTAAGTAACCTTGGCACCCATTGTTTTAAAACCGATCTTTTGAGCGGCTTCCGACAGGCCCATGAGGTTGCTGCCCGCCCGCGTATTGAAAGAAAGCGAACGCAAAAAATTCAATGAAAAATCTTTCCCGTAATGTTTTGAAATAATTCTCAGGCAGGAGGGTCCGCAGTCCATCTCATCGTGTTGCCGGAAATTTGGAAAACGTTTGCTCATAATTGCATCCTGGTGCTATTGAATTTTCATCCTGTTTTTTTCGGTTTCTATGCCGGTCTTTCTTTCGGAAGACTGCTTGTTCTTTTTATCGCCAAAACGGTAGTTAAGGGAAATGCTGCCGTACCTGCTGTCGTAATACTTCTGGTATTCAAGGCCGATGCCTGCCTGGCGGGTGATGTAGCCCGACTGCGTGGTTTTAAAAATATCGCTCACGAAAAAGTTGAGCGTGCCCCTGCTTTTAAACACGGGCATGTGAAAGCCCAGGTTGATGAACGAACTTGGCCTGTAACGGAAGGCTGTTCCTGTATAAGCCGAACTGTACGCAATGAACGCATCAATGGAACAGGATTTGGGCAGGCTGAAATTATTGAACAGGGTAACATAAAAGCCTGCGCCTTTATTTTTTAAAGGTGCATTGTTAAAGGTTGTATTTACAACGGCATAGGATACATTACCGGAAGCCATAAAGAACCATTTGCCGATCATTTTGCTGTACGACAGGTCGAGGCCGATGTTGGATAATTTATCGAGGTTGTCGTACGTGGTGATCAACTGGTTGCTCAGGTTGTCTTTCCTGTACACCCTCGTTACGCCGTTTGATATCCGTGAATAGGTGAGGGTTGAAAAAAGCGACTGGTTATAACTATGCGACAATTCAAAGCTGTTGATCAATTGCGGCTTCAGGTTGGGATTGCCGATGATGTAGTTGAACTCGTTTTGAAAAATACTGAACGGGTCGAACAGGTTATACACCGGCCGCGTAATGCTTTTCCTGTAAGCAACTCCCACTTCGTGTTTTTCCGAAAGGGTGTAATTCAATACAACGCTCGGGAACAATTTAAAATAATCCTGGTCGAATTTTTTAGCCAGGGTTACCGACCTGCCCCTGATGAACGTTTCTTCGCCGCGCAAGGCTGCCTGGTAACTGAATTTTTTATACGACCGTTCGAAAGCGACATAGCCGGCATATACATTTTCTGTAAAGATGAAGTGATTGGTGCGCGAAGCATCGTTCACCCATTGGTTGCCGCTGGCATATTCCCATAAAAAATCATTGTCGCGCCGGGCATTGTAAATTTTTATACCGGCCGAGATCTTTCCTTTCCACCTGTTGGCTTCGAAATCGATCTTGGCCGATTTGATGTTGTTGTTGCCCGGCAGGTTGTTCCTGAAAGTGTAGGGCGACTTGTAAGGATGGCCGGCAGGATCGTAGTAGTAACTGTTGAAACCGCTCTGCTGCCGTTGACTGTAATCCCAGTAATCGAGGTTAACGATGAGTTGCGTGCCGGTACTGTCGAGTTTGCCTTTGTAAAAAAAGTTAACGTTGGGATTGGTAATATTTGTTTTGGCAGATGAAAGCAGCGAGATCACGGAATCCGCTACGGGCCGTATCTTCCCGATCTGTGTATTGTTGTCGATCCTGTTTTCCGTTACGCCGAAGCCCGCGTTCACCAGCATGCCGATCGTATGCCTTTTGTTGATCTCGTAGTCGACCCCGAATTTAAGCTGGTGGTTGGTACGCTTGTCATCCAGCGATTCGCGGATGTCGATAAAAGATGTGTTGCCCGTATTTCTTTTGCTATCGGAAGCATTGATCTCGTTCTCGTAGGAAAAATTGTAGGAGCCGTAAATATTCAGGCCGCCTTTCCTGTAATTAAGGTTCAGCCCATCGTAAGACCGGGGCCTCTTGCCATGGGCAATGCCTACAGATACGGAACCGTTGAAACCTGATTTTTTTATTTTTACCGTGCGGATATTGATGATCGCCGAAGCCGAGGCGTCATATTTTACCGAGGGATTCGATATCAGTTCCACTTTTTCAATGGAAGAAGAAGGAAGGCTGTTCAGCAGGTCCCTCAGTTCTTCTCCTGCAAGGTTGGTGGGCCGGTCATCTATCCATACTTCCACGAATTTATTCTTCAGCAGTATCAGGCCATCCTGTTGTATTTGTATGCCCGGCAGCTTTTGCAACAATTCAAATACATTCCCGCTGGCCGTAAGCGATGTGTTGCCCACATCCACGATCAGCTTATCGAATGAACGCACGAAAGTGGGCCGTTTCGAAGTAACAGTGATCCCCTCCATGCTACCGGCTTCTTTTACGAGGTAACTGGCTACCAGGTTGCTGTCGCCGTGTAATTCAATTTCATTATTGGTAAAAGCAACATACCCCACGCTGCTGATGCTCATTTTATACCTGCCTGCGGGGAATGTATTTACCATGAACCGGCCGAGGCTGTCCGTGGTGGTTGCATAATTTTTTTGGGTGGAAGGGCTGTAAAATTCCACGGAAGCGCCCGGTAGTATTTTGAACTCAACGGAATCGAGCACGTAGCCCGATACCTTTACGGGCTTCCCGGGCTGGGCGTGCAGCTTTATGGCGCAGCATAAAAAGCAGCATAAAAAGAGGTATGGCAGTTTCGTTCTCATCAGCATTATTTTGCGCTTTCGGTTTGCCCTGCTTTCACTTTCCGGTATTCGTTTGCCTTTGGATCGTCGGCGGCATCTGCCCAGGTAGCCGTATAAGGATCGTAACTGCATTTGGCGGGCTTACCGTAAAGGTTTCCTTCCTGGGTGTAAGCGCGGCAGTCTGTACACACATGCCGGAACTCGCAATCCTTGCAGATCAGTATTTCATTCTTGCTGATGGACCATAATTTTTTAAAGGCCGGGTTGGCGGCTACATCGGCCAGGTCGGTATCGGCAATATGCCCGTAGGCGGTGGGTGTGGAGGGACAGTTGCGGATGAAGCCCCGGCTGTCAACCGATATTTTCCGGTTAAGGCAGGAATTGTTGAGTTGCGATTCTGAAAAAAGCGGGAGGTTTACCCTGAAGTGTGCAGGGTGAACCTGTCCGCAGTGGGTTTCGTTGTTCACCGCGTCTTCTATCCATACAAAAGTAACTTTCAGGTTGCGGTCTATCCTCGCTTCGCTTGCCGGCGCGCTGTGTACAACCGCCTGCACTACCCTGCTGTGTTTTTTGCACAGCTCCCGCAATGAACCGGTTGCCCAGGAAGGATTGTATTTCAACAGCAGCTCGATACTTTTCAGCCGGCTTTCGCTGCAATGGGATAAAATGGCATCCACCTCTTCCAGCAAAACCTCATCGTAAAACCGCAGTTGTATGGTGGCGCAGTTCAGCCTGTCGAGGGCGTGGAATATTTTTTCGTAGGGGTGGTTGGAGTCGCTGGCAACATCCACGATCGCGTTGCTGATGGCCGATGGCGTATCCCACTCCATATCGAGTACGGGAAAATTGCCCGGCGTATCGGTGAAAAATCCGATGTCGTTATCGAGCAGGTAGGAAAAATATTCATCGATCACCTCATCGTATTCATGGTTGTACTTTTCTTTTATGGTGTCGATGGGTGCGCCCGGGCTGGTCGTCAATATCTCGTAAAGCGCATCGGTTATAAAATAATATTTACCGCGCTGCAGGTCGCACACCGTGCTTCTGCGGGCGCCTTTTACGGGTATGCAACAGGCGTATAATACAAAACAGGTTTCCATTAAATGAGTTTTGAGTATTGTGAGACCGGCTTATAAAAACGGATGCACCAGTATTTTTCATCTTTGTGAAACCTGCTGCTCGTGGTGTTGGGGAAAAATTCGTTGCTGCCCGATATCTGTATAACTTTTAAAAGGCTCAGGGGCACCATTGCTTCTTCCATGGATAGTTTTACGAATGCCAGTTCCTGCATCGTATTTCTTTTAAGCTTCGTTGGTTTCTTTTCCATTTTGTTTGTCTTTATGCGTAAGCAAAGCGGCCACTTTTTTTTCGAGGTAATAATTGCAGGGTTCCGATACCATTCCAAACTGGCCTACAGGGTTAACTTCTAAAAATATATAGGCCCCGGTGGTCGACATGATAAAATCGATGGAGCCGCAATTCAGCCGCAGGCGTTTCATCAGCCGGTCAACCGATGCTTCCACCGAAGCGGGCAGCCGGTAGGGAACATTCCTGTTGGGATCGGTGTAATCAAAATTCCTGAAGTCGCTCGCTGTCCTGTTATTGGATTGCGAAAACATAGCCATCGAATAACAGGTCCCTTCCAGGTAAAATACCCTTACTTCATATTTTTTCGCAATGCTTTCCTGGAAAAGCGTTGGGAAAAAACGGGCCGGGATATCTTCCAGGTCGGCAGCGGAAAAAGGAGCGGTAAACGTTACAAAAAATTTATTCCGCAACGTAAACATGCCCACTTCCGTAACGTTTTTAACGATGGCCTGGCCATGCTTTTCGAGGAAGGACTGCAAAGCGGCCTTTTCGCCCGTAACGATGGTGCCCGGTATGGTTAAGCCTGCTTCCATGGCAAGTTTCAGCACTTCAAGCTTATTTACGGATTGCTGGAACAGGTCGGAAAGTACGTACCGTGGCTTCAAGGATTTGAACAGGTAGTTGCGGATGGTTCTCGCCTCGTCGCGCAGGTAATCGCTCAACTGCCGGTTGAGGCCTACCTGTTTTGAAAGGTTACTGCTTTCGTGGTAAAAATCC
>Ga0247806_10000280_pt1 | contig 35152 bp, 30 predicted proteins | sample UWRJL059202B1_FD_179935 | JGI IMG/M metagenome (GOLD analysis project Ga0247806, IMG submission 179935) | Plant litter microbial communities from Arlington Agricultural Research Station in Wisconsin, United States - UWRJ-L059-202B-1 | ecosystem: Environmental > Terrestrial > Plant litter >... | reverse complement strand
GCACAGCGACGCAGCCTGAGAACCCGGGCAGTCTATGGCCGGGGCCGTTCACATACAGTGATTTTTCACCAGCGGATTACTGGGAAACCGGCCCATCCTGACTTACAAACCCATCCGCGCACACAATGAAACACGCGGTGTCAAGAGCCGACTTGTCTACGTTACCTGATCGAGTCTCAAAAGTCACGGACGAATTAGTTCGGCGTGGGTCACATCATCCCGTCGGCCGAGCCCTCACCTCGGTGTCGAGCCACTCCCGAAACGTCTGCGTGCCCCGTTCGGCGGCGCGGGACGGTAACAATGCGCCGCCGCGCATCGCTGAGCCCATCCGACCGGGAAGACGAATCTGGAGCACCCGGGTGTGCGAGCGGGTCGCTCTGGCGTATTCGCGCACCATGTCGATGAGGAGTTCTTCGCCGGGTCCGGCCAGGTCCGGGACACGGCCGCGCGCGGACCCGAGCACGAGCCGGAGGAGACGCTCGGCAACTTCGCGTGCCGCGACGGGCTGAGTTCTCATGACGGGCACCACAGCCAAGGCCCCGCGGGAACCCCGGCCCAGGGTCTGCGCCGCGAACTCGTGGAACTGCGTGGCCCGCAAAAGAGTCCAGGGCACGCGGCCCCGCACGACCTTCTCTTCTTGGAGTGACTTGCCGGCGTAGTATCCCGCAGACACCGTGGTGGCGTTCACGATCGACAGGGCCACGTGGTGCCGCACCCCGGCATCCGTTTCGGCGTCGAGGAGGGTCTCCGTGACGGTTCCGAAAAATTTCTTTGAAGCCGTTCCGGAGACGGCCGTGGTGTTGACAACGTCGATCACACCGTCGACTCCCTCGAGTGCCGCCGGGAGTCCCACGCCGGTGAGCAGGTCGAATCCAGTGGACCTGCTGAGGATGACGGGCTCGTGACCGTAATCCCTGACCAGGCCGGTGACGTGACGTCCGACGGCGCCCGTCCCGCCCGCAACCGCGATCTTCACGGTGCCTCCTTCGCAGCATCCCGCCGCGAGCAGCGGGGCCATGTCCCCCTGATGCAGGCGATTCTATTCCGATGCGGGAAAATCGTGTCCGAGTGGGCTGCGCCGGTTAGGGCGGCGGGTCTCGGTCATGCAGAATCATTCGATGCGCACTCCCGACCTCTCCCCGCGTGCGACCGGTGGCTTGATGAAAACCGCGATCGCGCACCCCCGTCTTCTGCAAGCCGTGAAGACGGCGGTGGCCGTGGCGATCGCCTGGAAGCTCGCCCCGTTGATGCCCGGCGTCGCGAACGACTACCCCTACTACGCCCCGCTCGGCGTGATCGTGGCCAGCTTTCCAACCCTGATGGGCTCGATCAAGAACGCCGTGCAGACCTTGGCGGGTCTGGTGATCGGCATCGCCTTGGCGGCCGCGGTGATCATCTTCAGCCAGCCCAGCGTGCTCACGGTCTCGCTCGTGGTCGGCATCGGAATCCTGTTCGGCGGCATCCGGCAGCTCGGCGCGGGGCGGGACTACGTGCCGATCGCCGGCCTGTTCGTCCTGATCGTCGGCGGCCCGAACGCGGACGGCTACTCCATCGGCTACGTCTCGCAGATGAGCCTCGGCATCGTGGTGGGGCTCGCGGTCAACCTGCTCGTCGCACCACCGCTACGTGTGACGGCAGCGGTGAAAGAACTGTCCCGGCTGCGTGCCGCGCTCGGCGACCACCTGAGTCTGGTGGCGGATGCGCTCGACGCGAGTTGGCCGCCGGAGGAAGCCGAGTGGTCCGAGCAGGGCAACACTCTGGCCAGCACCACCACCGCGGTGCGGCGGGCACTCGCCGAGGCGGACGAGAGCCGGCGGGTCAACCCGCGGGCACGCATCCGGCCGCACGACCTCACCAGCGACTACGACGACCTGGCGGCGCTGGAGAATGCGACCTTCTATGTGCGCGACCTCACCGACGTGCTCGCCGGCGCGGCCTGGGGCACCCCGGTTCCGGTGGAACTCCCGGCCCCGTTGCGGCCGCCGCTGGCGGCTGCTGTCCGCGCGACGGCCGCAGTGGTGCACGAATGGGACACCGGCGACACGAGCGTCTCCTCGCTGGAGAAGGCGGATGCCGCCGTCGCCGCCGTGACCCAAGCGATCCACGATCATCGGGAGCTCGGTGCGGACGCGATCGTGGCTGCTAGTGCCGCGACGCTGGATCTCACCCGGCTGCTCGTCGCTCTGCGACCCGGCATCGAGCGCGACGCTGCCGTTTCGCACTGACGGAGTGCGGGCGCGACGCGCCCGACCCGCACCGTGATGCCCGCCGATTAGCAGGCCGGGCCGCGGCGATCTATTCTCGGTGTAACCCGCATCCAGCGCATTCAGGAGCATCCGTGAGCACCGGTCGCCGCACCATCGGACTAGGCTCCCGACGCTTTCGTCTACTCTTCATCAGTTATGTCGTCGGCATGGCCATGGCCGCCTCGATACTGCTTTCCGGGTTCCACTGGGACCTGCGCCCGGTGGCCCCCGCCCAGGCCGGCGGCACGGCGAGCGAGGTCGACACCACTGCTGTGGTCGGCATCCGTACCTTCGACGCCCCGGGTGACGCCGTCATCGAGGAGAACGTGGTCTACGCCACGGAGCCCGACGGCACCCAGCTGACCCTGGACGTGTGCTCCCCCGCCGACATCGCCGAGCCTGCGACCGAACCCGTCACGCCCGAAACGAGCACGGCGACCCCGACCTCGGAGAGCACTGCCGTCGTGGATGCCCCCACCGAAGCGGCTGCGGAACCCGCTCTTCGGCCCGCGGTCATCTCGGTTCACGGCGGCAGCTGGGCCCGCGGCGACAAGGCCAACAGCGACTGGCGGAACGTCTGCGAATGGCTCGCCTCCGAAGGGTTCGTGGCTTACTCGGTGAATTACCGTCTCGTTCCGCTGGTCAGCTTCCCCGCGGCCATCGACGATGTGGGCCGCGCCGTCGAGTGGATGCGCGCCAACTCGGGCACCTACAACGTGGACCCGAACCGCATCGGCGCCTTCGGCGGCTCGGCGGGAGGCAACCTCGCGACGTTGCTCGGCACCCGCGGCAGCGGATCGCTCACCGAGGGCAGCCGGGTCGCGGCGGTCGCCGAGCTTTCCGGCCCGGTCGACCTCAGCTACGACGGAATCGTCGTGGCTGGAGGATCATCCGGTCTGGAGCAGATCGCCCTCGATTACCTCGACTGCTCTTCCCTGCTCGACTGCCCCGCGGCCGGTAAGGCGTCTGCCGTCACGTCGCTGGATCGCACCGACCCGCCCGTCTTCATCGGCACCTCGAACGAGGAGTTCATTCCGCTCAGCCAGTCGACGGGCTTCGCCGCGGATATGGACAAGCTGGGCATCACCAATCAGCTCGTGACGGTGCCGGGCAGCCTGCACTCGATCGGAATTCTCGATGAGGCGATGCGCGTGCAGGTGGCGGATTTCCTGCATCGGCACCTCGGCACCTGACCCGCTGATCGGTCCCATCTGGGTGCCAAAAGAATCCGGAAAAAGTTCTCCACAGGGTTGCTTTTCGCAACACAAAGGTACGACATCGGGCTACATTGTCTGCATGTTCACCATCGCAGACACGTTCGCTCCCGGCCCGGCGCTCAGCGCCACGCCGGAAGCGGCGCTGCCCGCTGATTCACTGGCCGCCGCGGTCGAAGCGGTCGAGCATCTGGGCTCGTGCAGCACCGACTACGACGCCCTCTCCGACGCGGAGCTGCTCGCCGGTCAACGCGAGCTGGCGCGGTTGGGCCGGTTGGTGGAAACCCGGCAGGCGTGGATGGCCAAAGCCCTCGCGCACCGGTCCCGCCCGGAGCTCGGCCAGCAGGGCCTGGCCGCGCAGCAGGGTTTCCTCAGCCCGGATGAGTTGATCCAAACCATGACCGGGGTCACTCGCAAGGACGCCCAGAAGCTCGTGGGTGTGGGCCGGATGCTCGCCGACACCGAAGCCGCGGACGCGGCCGCCGCTGCCGAGGAGCAGGCGCGGCGGTTGCTCGACGAGGCCGATCGAGTTGGCGGTGTGGATGGTGTGGACGACCAGGACCGGCCGGGCATGCTGCTGGGCCTCCTCGATGGCCTGGAACCTGCCGCCCTCCCCTGGTTCACCCCGATCTCCCGCGCCACCGCCACCGGGACGCTCTCCGTCGCCGCAGCACACGCGATCCGCACCGGCCTCGGCGACATCGACACCGTTGTCACCGCCGAGAAATTAGTCGGCGCCGTGCAGACGCTGCTGGCCGAGGCGCAGACGATGGGCGTGGATCAGCTGCTGAGTCGGGCCCGGCGGATGCGCGACACTCTCGACGAGGCCGGCATCAAGGTGCGGGAGAAGAAAGCCTGGGACGACCGGTACCTCAAGGTCTGGAAAATCGACACCGGCCAAGTGCACCTGCATGGCCTGTTCCCGCCGGAACAGGGCCAGTACATTCTTGATCTCTACGACAGCCTCACCGGCCCCCGCCGCGGCGGCGTCCGCTTCGTCGACCCGGACCGCGCCGCCTGGGCCAAAGCCGTGCAGGACGACCCGCGCAGCACCGACCAACTCACCGCAGATGGGTTCCTCGACCTCCTCAAGGCCGGCACCGCGGTGAACCCGAACCGGATGCTCGGCGGCCGCACCCCCGCCGTCCGGGTACTGACCACGGCGACACCACGCGGCGGAACGGGCCAGGCCGCCGGACGGGCCAAGCAGACCGGCGGACCGGCCGACCCGACGACCGGACAGACCGACGGCTCGACCGGGCAAACCGAGCGACCGGCAACCGCGGCCCCGCCCGGGGCCGTGCCGGACCCGACCGAGGCCCTGGTCAAAATCCCCGACGGCACCGGACACGGCTTCATCGAAGGCAACCCCGCCCCCATCTCCCAAGAAACCCTCGACCGGCTCATCTGCACCTCCGGGACCGTCGAGGTCACCTTCGACGGCGACGGGCAACCATTGAACCTCGGCCGCGAAGAACGCACCTTCAGCCAAGCCCAACGCGTGGCGTTGGCCGCCCGCGACGGCGGCTGCATGTGGGGCGACTGCGACAGACCACCCTCCCGCACCGAAGCGCATCACCTTGAGCAGTGGCAACGTGACCACGGCAGCACTGATATCCGCTTGGGTATTCTGCTTTGCCCGCCACACCACCTGCTGTTACACAATCAGGGCTGGCAAATCCTCGAACACCAGGGCGTCTACTGGCTGCGCCCACCGGCGACCGTGGATCCCGGTCAGAGGCTGATCCGCCTGCGCAGCAAGAGTGCCGCCGCCCAGGAAGAACACGACCACTGACAACCGGCGCAACCGCCCACGCTGGTCGAGCTGGTCGAGACCCGGTGAGACGATCCCGGGTGCTGCGGCAGCCCACTCATCCGCTTAGTTGGCGCCTTGGGCGCGACACACACGCACGTCGCGGGGTCTCGACAGGCTCGACCAACGACGGGGCGCGACACACGCGCACGTCACGAGGTCTCGACAAGCTCGACCAACGACGGGGGCGCGACACATGCGCACGTCGCGGGGTCTCGACAAGCTCGACCAGCGAGGGGGCGCGACACATGCGCACGTCACGAGGTCTCGACAGGCTCGACCAGCGATGGGGCGCGACACATGCGCACGTCACGAGGTCTCGACGGGCTCGACCAACGACGGGGCACGACATGCGCGCGGGTCGCGGGGTCTCGACGGGCTCGACCAACGAGGGGGGAGCGGCGCACAAGTCGGGTCACGTGCCTCAGGAGACGACCGCCTCCGCTGGTCGAGCTTGTCGAGACCCGGTGAGACGATCCCGGAGGCCGCGGCAGCCCGCTCATCCGTTGTATCGGCGCCGTGGGCGCGACACACGCGCACGTTGCGGGGGCTCGACGGGCTCGACCAGCGAGGGGGCGCGACACACACGCATGTCGCGGTCTCTTGACAGGCTCAACCAGCGGGCGCCTCGTCGGGCTCGACCGGACGGCGGGAGGTGTCGTAGCGATTGAGGGCGGCCGGTGCGATACTGGCGCCACCTGCCGATTACCGGCCATCCCTTCGACCGATCCGGAGTGCGAGACGGCATGATTCTGACGTCGAACGGCCGCACTTCGAAGCACGGGGGTCGTGCGTGCAGACTTCGTCCGATCGTTGTCGGGGGCCTCATCATCGTGGGGTCGTTCGGTCTCACGGCAGCTGCCTCAACATCCGCCTTGAGTGCATCGCCGGGCGCGAGCACGCCGGCCTCCGTGGACACTCCGACTCCGACTCCGACACCGACACCGACACCCACGCCGACACCCACACCGGCTCCGCCGAAGAACCAGCCATCCGCGTCGGAGGCCCCGGCCCAAGAGGAGCAGGTGCCGAAGCCAACCGTTGCACCGGAGGAGCCGCCCGCACCCACGAGGCAGCCGCCGCCGACGCCGACCCCACCAGAGACCCGAGCGCCATCAACTCCCGCCGAAACTCCGTCACCCGCAGAGACTCCCTCACCCACCGCGCCTGCGACAGAAGCTCCTGCGCCGACCTCACCTCCGGCCGAGACCCCCACGCCGGCCAAGACGCCGACGTCCGAAACGCCGTCGCCCACGCCCACGCCCACGCCGACACCGACACCGACACCGACGGGAACTCCCACCCCGAAACCGTCGGAGGAGCCCACGTCGAAGCCGACACCCACCCCGACAGACAAGCCCACGCCGACGGATAAGCCGACATCGACACCAACACCGACACCGACCGCGACGCCTACAGAGACGCCAACGCCGTCGCCGACACCGCCCGCTCCGAGTCCCACTCCAATACCGACGGCGACACCGACGCCCGGTCCGACGGGTGGGCCCGGGAGCGACACCGAGGAGACCATGGCGCCTCCCCTGCCGAGCCTGCCGTTCACACCTTTTGACCCGACGGATCCGGCCGAGCCCGTGGTTCCGCTGGACGACGACCTCGCACTCGCCGCCGCCGAAGCCGCCGCCGACCTGGCTGCCGCGGAGACGGCCCTGGACGACGCACAGGTCGTTTACGACGCCGCCCGGCTGGACCTGGCGGCGACTCTCGCCGACCACGATGCGAGCACCACCAGGGTTACGGAGCTGAGCGCCATGCTCGACGCGGCCGTCATCACGGCGGATGCGTCCACCAAGACCCTGTCCGGCCTGGTCCGGGCCATGGTGCAGGGCTCAGATACCACGGCTCTCGACGCGCTGATGGGACCGCAGGGCGAGGGTGATTTGCTCGCCCGGCTGGGGACGGCGAATCGTTTGTCCGACCTGTCGGGCAATATGAGCGACATCCGTGACCAGGTCGAGGTGGACACACAGCGCGTCAGTGACCTGGAAGCCACCCTCGCAGCCGCGCAGGAGGCTGCGGCCGCTTTCCCGCTGACCGAGAAGCAGGAGACACTCGCGTCCGCCGAGCTCACCCTCAGCGAGGCCACTGACGCCCTCGCCGTGGCGAGCGAGAACGCCCGGTTGGCGCTGGCCGAATCGACCGAAGCATCCGCTGCCCGCACCGTGGAGGCATCCAGCCAGCTCGCCGGTGTGCTCGGTGCCCGCTTGAGCAACCAGGGGTGGGCGACTCCCGCGGTGGGGATCATCAACGACGGTTTCGGGCCCCGGCCCGACCGGCCGCTGCCGGGGGTCAATGCCTTCCACGCGGGCACTGACCTGGGCACGGCCTGCGGGTCGCCGGTCTACGCGGCCAGCGCGGGGGTCGTGATCCAGACCGGATGGCTCGGCACCTACGGCAATTGGGTTCTGATCGACCACGGTGACGGCGTCAACACCGGCTACGCGCACCTTCGGGACGGAACCACTCTGGTGAACACGGGCGACACCGTCACGGCCGGTCAGGTGATCGCCGGGGTGGGCAGCACCGGAGCATCAACCGGCTGCCACCTGCACATCGAGGTACGGATCGACGGCACCGCGGTGAACGCACAACCGTTCTTCGCCCAGCAGGGGATCGAGCTGGGCGCCGGCTAGCGCTGGGCGCGGCGCAACCGACGGCGCTCCCGGCCACCCTCGACCACCAGATAGAGCACCGGCAACACCACCAGGGTGAGCACCGTAGACGAGACCAGGCCACCGATGACCACCAGGGCCAGCGGCTGGGAGATGAACCCGCCGTGTCCGGTGAGACCGACCGCCATCGGCAACAGCGCGAAGATCGTGGCCAGGGCCGTCATGAGGATGGGGCGCAGCCGGCGGGAGGCGCCGTGCACCAGGGCGTCGTAGACGGTCTGGCCGCGGCGCCGGTACTGGTTGACCAGGTCGACGAGCACAATGGCGTTGGTCACGACGATACCGATGAGCATCAGCACACCGATGAGCGATGCCACCCCGAGCGGGATACCGGTGATCACCTGCAGCGCGATGGCTCCGGTCGCCGCGAACGGCACGGAGACGAGCAGCAGCAGCGGCTGCAGCAACGACCGGAAGGTGGCGACCATGACGATGTAGACGATCAGGATGGCCACCAGCATCGCGATGCCGAGCTGCTGGAACGCGTCGGTCTGGTCGGCCGAGACACCGCCGAGCGTGGCGGTGGACCCGGTGGGCAGGTCGGTGTCGGCGAGCGCCGTCGAGACCTGCGCGGTTGCGGTGCCGAGGTCGTCGCTGTTGGGCGTGGCCGACACCGTGGCCGTGCGCAGGCCCTTGGTGGTCGTGAGGGTGGACGGCCCGTCGACCTGTTCGACGATGGCCAAGGTGTCCAGCGCCACCGGACCGGCGATGGTGGGGATCTGCAGGTTCGCGAGCTCGGCGGTGGTCGTCGGGGACGAACCCGACTGCAGGTACACCGAGAGGGTGGCCTCGTCGATCACGATCGAACCGATGCTGCTGGGCTGCATCGCCTGCGACACCAGGGTGCCGAGGGCCAGTTCGCTCAGTCCGGCGGTGGCCGCCTTGGTGCGGTCGATGGTGACGGCCACGTACGGACGCGACGCGGCAAGGTTGCTGCTCACCTGCGTCACGGCATCCAGGTCGCCGACGGCGGCGAGGATGTCGTCCGACGCCGCCTGCAGGTCGTCTCCGGAGGCCGCGGTGATGTCGATCTCGATGTCGGAGGATCCCCCGAAGCCACCACCGGAGGAGACGGTGATCTCGCCCGCGCCGTCGATGCCGTCCAGCTGCGTGCGGACCTCCGCCTGCACCGCGTCGGCATCGGCGGAGTCGTCGGTGGTGACCGAGTAGGTGACGGTGCTCGACGACCCGCCGCCGCCGGCGAAGGCGGCGAATGCGCTGCCGCCGCCGAGGGACACCTGCACGATGCTGACCCCGTCCACGCCGCGGATGGTGTCTTCGACGTCGGTGGATGCGGCGTCCTGTGCGTCGAGGCTGGTACCCACCGGAAGTTCCTGGCTGACCTGGAAGGTGGACTGGCCGGTGGAGCCAAGGAAGTTGACCTTCATGAACGGCAGCAGCGCGACGGTGCCGACGAGAACCAGCGCGGCGAGCAACAGGGTGGCCACGTAGTGCTTGAGGGTCCAGCGGATGACCGGCAGGTAGCCCTTCTGCAACCGGCTGGGCTGCTCGCGGGCATCGCGTTCATCGAAGCCGTCGGCTTCCGGTGCGGCGTGCCGGTGCTGGGTCGCTGTGGCGACACCCGTCGCGCCGGCCGTCGTGGCGGCATCCGTCGTGGTGGCCGTTGTCGTGGCGGCATCCGTCGTTACGGCATCCGTCGTGACCGCGGACATCACCGCGGGTTCGTCCGTGGCGACCGGCGTCGACTCGGCGGTCTTGGGCTTCGGCGCCCGGAGGAACCAGTAGGCCAGCACCGGCACGATGGTGAGTGAGACGAGCAGCGACGCGAGCAGCGCGATAGTGACGGTGAGCGCGAACGGGCGGAAAAGTTCGCCGGTGGAGCCGCCCACGAACGAGATCGGCAGGAACACCGTGACCGTGGTGATGGTGGACGCCGTGATGGCCCCGGCCACCTCGCGCACCGCGCGCACGATGGTCTCGGCGCGGTCGGCGCCCCAGACCAGGTGGCGTTTGATGTTCTCGATCACCACGATGGAGTCGTCCACGACCCGGCCGATGGCGATGGTGAGCGCACCGAGGGTGAGGATGTTCAGCGAGTACCCCACCGACTGCAGGCCGACAAAGGTGATCAGCACCGAGGTGGGAATGGAGATGGCGGTGACGAGGGTGGCGCGCACCGACAGCAGGAAGACCAGGATCACCAGGACCGCGAAGATCAGCCCGAGGATGCCCTCCTGGGTGAGCGCGTCGATGGACTCCTGGATGAACGGGGCCTGGTCGAACACCACGGTGAGTGTGGTGCCGGGTACGGCGTCCTCGAGTTGCGGCAGGATGTCGCGCACGGCCGTGGAGACGTCGACGGTGTTGGCGGCGGGGACCTTGGTGACGGAGATGGTGAGCGCCGGCTCGCCGTCGACCCGGGAGATGCTGGTGACGGGGTTGTCGACGACGACGACCTCGGCGACATCACCGATGGTGGGCGGCGCCGTGGCGGCGGGTGCGGCGGGCACCGTGGGCGCGGCCGTGGCGGTGGGGACGCCGGTCGCCGTGGGAGCGGTGGTGGCGGCCGCGGTGGGAGCCGCGCCGATCAGGGGCAGGGCCGCGACGTCTTCGGCCGAGGCGAGCTTGGTGCCGGCCTGCACCGAAAGGGTCTGGTCGTTCTCGGTGAGCGAGCCGGCCGGGATCAGCGACCCGTTCTGCTGCAGGGCATCCCGGATGGCGGCGGTGCTGAGCCCGCGCGCGGCGAGCGCGGCGGCATCCGGTGTAATGGTGATGCGCTGGCCGATGTCGCCGACGAGAGCGGCATCACGAACCCCCTCGATGTCGCGAATGTCGCCGAGCACGCTGCGGCGCAGCTGGTCGGCGACGGTGTCGGCGTCGCCCCCGGACACGGCGAGGGAGAGCACGGGGAAGTCGTCGATGCTGCCGCTGATGACCTGCGGGTCGAGGTCGGCTGGCAGGGTGGACTTGATGCGGTTGACGGCCTGGCTGACCTTGGACTCGGCCTTGACCAGGTCGGTGCCGTAGGTGAACGTTGCGTTGACCAGTGAAGTGTTGGTGCTGCTTGTCGTCGAGGTGGACTCCAGGCCCTCGATGCCTTGGATCGCGGTCTCGATGGGCGTGGACAGGTCATCGTTGACGACCTCGGGTGACGCGCCGGGGTAGCTGGTGGAGATCAGCAGCGTCGGCAGCTGCAGCGACGGGATCAGCTCCTGCTTGAGACTGGTCAGCGCCAGGCTGCCGAAAATGGCCGCGACGATGGTGATGAGCGCGATAAGCGCCCGGTTCTTCATGCTCAGTACCGAGAGAAAATACACCCGATCAGTATCTCATTGCACCGTCTGCAGACTTCGGTGTGATGCGCCGGAAATGTGACGGTCTGGTGACGGGATCACACGACGTCGGCGAGGTACCCGGTGTCGGGCAGCGGATGCCGCAGCAGCGACTCCCAGGCCAGGGCGAGGGCGTCCAGGGCCCGGGGCATCTGCTCGGGTCCGTAGCAGAACGGGATGCGGAGGAATCTCTCGAACGCACCGTCGATGCCGAAGCGCGGGCCGGCGGGCAGGAGCAGCCCCTGGGCCCGGGCAGCGAGGGCAAGCTGGGAGCTGACCGGGCGGCCGAGGTTGACCCACATGGTGATTCCACCGTCGACCTGCGGCACCTGCCACTCCGGAAAGCGCTCGGCGAGGCCGGCCGCGAGCCGGTCACGCCCCGCACGCAGCAGCACCCGGCGGGAGTCGAGGATGCCGGGCAGCTCATCCAGCAGCCGGATGACCATCAGCTGCTCGAGCACCGGCGTGCCCAGGTCGTTGGCGAGGCGGGCTGCCGCGAGCTTGCGGATCAGGCCCGGGTCGGCGCGGATCCAGCCGACCCGCAGCCCGCCCCACACCGTCTTGCCGACCGATCCGACCGTCACGGCGAGGTCGGGCCGGGCCGGGTCGGCCGATGCCGCGAACGGGGTGAAGTCGCCCACCCGGTCGATGTCGAGCTCGGCGATGGTCTCGTCGCTGATGAGCACGGTGCCCTGCCGGGCGGCAGCGGCGAGCACCCGCTCGCGCTGCGCCACCGGCATGGTCTGCCCGGTGGGATTCTGGAAGTCGGGCATGAGGTAGCCGAGCACCGGGTTGCTGCGCTCCAGGGTCTGCAGCAGGGCCGCCTCGTCCCAGCCGGCGTCCGCACCGGGCAGCGCCGCCGTGACCGATACCGGCATCAGCCGCCCGCCGGCGGCGCGCAGTGCTTCGTAGGCGTGCGGGTAGGTGGGCGTCTCGATCAGCACCCTGTCGCCGCGATTGACGAGCACCCGGGCGAGCAGCGCGATGGCGTGCTGCGCCCCTACGGTGACCATGATCTGTTCCGGCGTGGTCGGCAGCCCCCTGGCGCCGTACCGGTCGGCGATCGCCCGGCGCAGCTCCGGCAACCCGAGCGGGTCGAAGCCCGACCCGGTGAGGTGCGTCGGCAGGTCGGCCGCGGCCAGCATCGCCACCTCCGCCAGGCCCGGCCAGGCCGGCAACACCGCCTGGCCGAGGTCGAGCACCGCGGCCGCGCCACCGGCATCCGGGCCGCCGGAAGCACCAGGACCGTCGGGCAGCCGGGTCATGCTGCCCGAGCCCTGCACGCTGTGCAGGTAACCCGCGTCGCGCAGCTCGCGGTACGCGGCGGTGACCGTGGTGCGGCTGAGGCCGAGCCGGGCGCCGAGGTCGCGTTCGGCGGGCAGCCTGCTGTCGCCGGGGATGCGGCCGTCGAGGATGAGCAGGCGGATGCGGTCGGCCAGCGCCCGGTAGGCGGCGCCCGTGGTGCGCCACTCCCCCAATAGGCTCTCCAGGGATCGAGCGGTCAACTGATTCGACGACATGAAGCCACTTTAGGCAGATTGGCTACTTGAGAACAATCCCCTAATGGAATTGGATTGCTTTTCATGACCCAACGTCTTGTCAAACTTCTCATTGGCCTCTTCCTCTACGGAATCGGCATCGCACTGATCGTGCGTGGAGCCGTCGGTGTGGCTCCGTGGGACGTATTGACGCAGGGCATCGACTCGCACGTGCACCTCGGGTTCGGGCTCGTCACCACGATCATCAGCGGCATCGTGCTGCTGCTGTGGATTCCGCTGCGCCAGAGGCTCGGCATCGGCACCGTCGCGAATGCGCTGCTGGTGGGGCCGTCGGCGGATGTGGGACTCTGGCTGATTCCCGCCGGACTCGACCTGTGGGTGCGGGTGTTTCTGTTCGCGGCCGGGCTGCTGCTGCTGGCCATCGCGTCGGGCATCTACATCGGGGCGGACCTCGGACCGGGCCCGCGGGACGGCCTGATGACCGGCCTGCACGCCCGCACCGGCTGGCCGATCTGGACGGTGCGCACGGGCATCGAGGGCTCGGTCCTGGCCGTCGGATGGCTGCTCGGCGGCAACGTGGGAGTGGGAACCGTGGCATTCGCCCTACTGGTGGGGCCACTCTGCCAGTGGACCCTGCCCCTGTTCGCCCGGCGTGTGCGCGAAAGCGGCCCAACGGTCGCCTCCCCCGCCTGAGGCGACCGTTCGGCCGCTCTCGCGGGATGGGCCGGCCCCGCGAACGGGCGACCGCTAGAGGTGCTGGTCGGCGTAGACCGTGAGGGCGTCCCGCACAAAGGAGGCGCCGGCCACACCGCCGTAGTTGGCCCCGAACCGGTCATCGGCCACGTACATCTCGCCGAGGCCCCGCACATAGTCGGCGGCCGGGTGCCCGTCTTCACGGGGCAGCCCCGGCACCGCACCCAGCCAGGCCACGTGCCGGCGGGCCAGTTCCTGCGCCTCGGCCCCGGCCGGGTCGACCTGTCGGGTGGCGGCATCCGCCCAGTCGGTCTGCAGCGCCAGGGCGGCGGCCCGCCACTCGGCTTTCTGGGCGGCGGACTTGCTGGTCCACCACTCATCCGAGTTGCGGTAGGCCTCGGCGCCCCAGCGTTGTTCAACCTCCTCCTTGTACTGGGTGTGATCAAAACCGTCGAACATCGTCTCTGCCATGAGCTGGCCCGTCCCTTCCAATGTGGTGATGGTGCTCTGCACCGACCGAATCCTCCGACGCAGCCGCTTCTGCTCCTCTTCCAACCAGCCCAGGTGCGCGCGGAGAGCGTCTGTCTCGTCGATCTCGCGCTCGAGCACCAGGCGGATGGCGGGAATCCCGAGGCCGAGGTCACGCAGCAACAGGATGCGCTGCAGCCGCACGAGTGCACGGTCGTCGTAGTACCGGTACCCGTTGGCCGCGATCCGGCTCGGCGGCAGCAGCCCCTCCGCCCCGTAGTGGCGCAGGGTGCGACTGGTCGTTCCGGCGAGCCGGGCGACGTCCTGGATGGAGTGGTCCACGGGTTCCTTTCACGGTCGTGGCAGGCAGCGGAATGCCGGGCGACGGCCCGACACGAACCACAGTAATTCTTGACGCAGCGTCAAGGTCAAGCCCGGGCCGGGATTTACCCCGGTCGCCAGATCGGCCAGACTTGCCCCATGGATCACCACACCGGCACGTCTGCCCCAGCGACACCGGGGACGGCGGGATTCCTGCCGGCACTGCGACTGCTCGCGGCGGTGCTGCTCGTGGCCTCGGCGGTGCTTTTGTTCGGCCTGCTCCTGCCGGTGCCCGGCTACGCCACGCTGGCCGTGGCGCTCGTGGTCGCAGCCCTGGTGGACCGGGCCCTGTTCCGAGACCTCTTCCTGATCGCGGTCGGCCTGGTGATCATCAGCACCATCTCGGTCGAGGCGAACATCAGCTACCCCAACATGGCCCTGATGGGCATCGTGCTCAGCGCCGCCGTCTTCGTTCCGTATTTATTGTCGCGACGATGCTTCGGTGACCGCGAGGTGTGGTTTCCGATCAAGACCGGGCAGCGCTGGACCACGCTGGAGCGGTGGTACCTGGTGGGTGTGCTGCTGCTGGGCTATCTGATTCTGCCGACCTACTTCATCCGCTCGGGCGCGTACCTGAACTGGCCGAGCATCAGCGCCCCCGACGAGCTCGGCCGGCTCTTTGTGGGCGTGGGATTTGTGGGGATCTGGGACGAACTGTTCTTCATCTGCATGGTGTTCGCCCTGTTCCGGCGGCACTTCTCCTTCTGGACGGCGAACCTGTTGCAGATGGTGGTGTTCGTCTCGTTCCTGTGGGAACTGGGCTACCGCAGCTGGGGACCACTGCTCACCATTCCGTTCGCGCTCCTGCAGGGCTACACCTTCTCGATCACGAAGTCGCTGACCTACGTGGTGTGTGTGCATCTTCTCTTCGATCTGGTGGTCTTCCTGGTGCTCGTGCACGCCCACAACCGGGACTGGCTGGCCATCTTCCTGTACTGATCGGGTACCTGCGGGGCTGACCGGGCACCTGCGGGTTTGCCGAGAGCGGCTTGCGGTGCTCCGAAACGCGATATAGCTTGAATCCTATTGAACGCGATATATCGCGAAGGAGAAAACTATGACGCAGGAAAAATGGCTGGTCGCCCCGGGCCAGTCCAAAATCATCGACGTTGAGCTGGTGCGCTCTCTCAAGGTGAGCCTGATCGGCGGAAAAGTCGACATCATCGCCAGCGACGAGCCGGGCGCCCGCATCGAGGTGCACAGTGTCTCCGGCCTCGACCTCAGGGTTTCGATCGTGGACGACGCGCTCGAGATCGACCACCCCCAGCTGCGCTGGGACAACTTCCTCGACGTGTTCGCGTCGTTCCGCGGCACCGCGAAAGCCGAGGTGAGCGTCACCGTTCCCCGGGATGTGCTGCTCAAGTTCGGTGTGATCACCGCGGATGCCCTCATCACCGGTCTCCGCAGCGACGCCAAGCTCAGCACCGTCTCCGGTGACCTCGTCATCGACGACATCGTCGGCGACCTGGAACTGAACGCCGTGAACGGCGAGATCTCGGTGCGGAACCACACCGGGAACATCTCCGCACACACGGTCTCCGGTGACCTCACCGCCAGTGGCGAGATCGGCAAGTTCACCGCCGATGGCGTGACCAGCGCGGTCTTCCTGGACATCGACGGCACCCCCGACGAGGTCTCGACGAACCTGGTCAGTGGCGCCCTCACCGTACGCCTCGGATCAGACGTGGCCACCCGGTACCGGGTGAACACCGTCTCCGGCACGCTCCAGCTGGACCACCAGACCATTCGTGGCACCCTCGGCAAGGGGTACGAGGGCACTACCGGCGAGCTCAGCGGCTCCTGGCTCGACCTGCGCGCCAAGTCGGTGTCCGGAAACATCTCCGTTGTGCGCCGGGCACCCGACACCGTGAGCGACGCGAGCACCACCAGCGCCACGACGACCGGCACCACGACCACGGGTGCCACGTCGACGAACGACTTCCCCGGCGGCGAGGTCGACTCATGACCCCGATCTTCTCCCACGGCAGCCTGCGCCTCTACCTGCTCAGCCTCCTCGCCGAGCGCCCCCGGCACGGCTACGAGCTGATTCAGGCCCTGAGCGAGCGCTTCGGCGGCACCTACAGCCCCAGCGCCGGAACCATCTACCCGCGCCTGGCCAAGCTCGAGGAAGAGGGCCTGGTCACCAAGACCGCGGGGGAACGCAAAACGGTCTACGAGATCACCGACGCCGGTCGCGCCGAACTGGCCGCCAGGGCGGACGACCTGCGGGACATCGAGTCCGAGGTCACCGACTCGGTGCGACGACTGGCCGACGAGGTTCGCACCGGGGTGACCGCGGCGATGAAGAGCCTGCGCGCCGACCTCGCCTCCGCGGCCCGGCAGGCCGTACCCGACATGACCAAGTCCCACCAGGAACCCAAACCGGCCGGCGACTCCAACCGGTCGCTGCGTGAGGCCGACATGGTTCTCAACGAATTCCGGCAGCAACTGCGAGCAGATCTGCGCAAGCAGGCCTACCGCGCCCAGTTGCCCGAGACCACCGTTCCGGAACTCCGGCGTCAGCTGGATGCCGTGCGTGCGAGCATCCTCGCGTCACTTACGCACTAGCCCTCAGCATCCGCCTCGGCGAAGCTGGGAACAAGCCGTCCCTTCGGGGGCGGCTTCGTGCGTTTCGGGGCCGGTCAGGCCCCGGTTATGGCCGTTCATCAGCATGAAGAGTCCGTGGCCGGGTCGACCGCGCGGCTGAGAGTATTCCCAGGAAACCTGGGAATCACCCGACAACTTGACAGTTGGATGCATCGGAGTAGTGTCATCCCTCGTGACATCAGAGGGGAACCCCCCAGCACCTGAAGGTCGATCACCGAAACGGTGGATAATCGGCGAACCGCTTGCCAGCGAACACCTGGACGGGCAGCTGCTTCCAAAGCACCTTGCCCTCCCGATCTTTGCCAGTGACCCGCTCTCCAGCGTGGCCTACGCCCCGCAGGAATTGCTCATGATCCTGACCCTGGGCGGACTCGCCTTCCTCAGCTTCGCCCCGTGGGTGGCCGCGGTGGTCGTGCTGCTCCTGGTGGTCGTCGTGGCCTCGTACCGCCAGCTCATCAAGGCCTACCCCAACGGCGGCGGCGATTACGAGGTGGCATCCAAGAACCTCGGTGAGAAGGCCGGCCTCGTCGTCGCCTCCGCGCTGCTCGTCGACTACGTGATGACCGTGGTGGTCTCGGTGTCCAGCGGTGTGGACAACATCATCTCGGCACTGCCCGGGCTGGCACCGTTGCGCGTGGAACTGGCCGTGGTCTTCGTGATCGTGCTCGCCGCCGTCAACCTGCGTGGTGTCGCCGAGTCGAGCAAGGCGTTCGCCCTGCCCACCTACCTCTTCATCGGCAGCGTGCTGCTGATGATCGTCGTCGGCCTGGGCCGGGTGGCCCTGGGCGACGCGCCGATAGCCGAATCGGCCGGCTTCGAGGTGGAGGCCCACAACCTCGCCCAGACGGCCTTCATTCTGCTGTTGCTGCGCTCCTTCGCCAGCGGCTGCAGCGCCCTGACCGGGGTGGAGGCGATCGCCAACGGCGTGCCCGCGTTCAAACGCCCCAAGATCAGGAACGCGCAGATCACCCTGACGCTGATGGGCGGCATCGCCATCGTGTTGTTCGCCGGGCTCACCGCACTGGCGCTGTTCTCCAAGGTGCACTACGCGGAGAACCCCTGCGACCTGATCGGTTGGGCGGAGTGCGCCACCCAACCGCAGCGCAGCCTCATCGCCCAGATCGCCGCGGCCACCTTCGGCAACAACTCGCTGATGTTCTTCGTGCTGCAGGGCGCCACGGCCCTGATCCTGCTGCTGGCCGCGAACACGGCGTTCAACGGGTTCCCGCTGCTCGGCAGCGTGCTGGCCCGCGACTCCTACGCGCCGAAGTCGTTGAGCACCCGCGGCGACCGCCTGATCTACTCGAACGGCGTGGTGCTGCTCGCTCTGGCCGCGATCGTGATCATCGTGATCTACCAGGCCAACCTCACCGTGCTCATCCAGCTCTACATCATCGGCGTGTTCGTGTCGTTCACGATCGGCCAGACCGGCATGGTGAAACACTGGCTCACCCTGCTCAAGACCGACCCGCCGAACCGGGGTTCGATCATCCGCAGCCTGAGCATCAACGGTTTCGGCGCCGCGCTCACCGGGGTGGTGCTGATCGTCGTGACGATCACCAAGTTCACCCACGGTGCCTGGCTCGTGTTCCTGATGATGCCGATCCTGTTCACGCTGATGCTGGGCGTGAACCGGTACTACCGCGATGTGGCCCAGGAGATCGAGGTCGACCCGATCACGACCTTCGGTTCCCAGGGTGACCACGCCATGGTGCTCGTGGGCAAGATGCAGAAGCCCGTGCTCAAGGCCCTCGACTACGCCATCGCCGCCCGCCACGTGAGCCTCGAGGCGGTCCACGTCTCGATCGACGAGGAGGAGACCGAGAAGCTCATCATCGACTGGGCGAAGCAGAACATCCAGGTGCCGCTGAACATCGTCGCGTCGCCGTACCGCGACATCAGCTGGCCGCTGATCTGCTACATCAAGGACCGCCGCGCGGAATACGGCTCAGAGGTCGTCACCGTGTACACGCCGATCTACATCGTCGGTCACTGGTGGGAATCGTTGCTGCACAACCACAAGGCCAGGCGTCTGCGTCAGAAGCTGATGCTGGTGCACGGCGTCACGATCGCCCTGGTACCGTGGCTGCTGGATTCCTCCGAGCTCATCTACGGACGCCGGTCCCGGCCGATTCCCGGTCAGGAGCGCCGCGGTGAGCCCGTGCGGTCGCACCCGATTCCGCGCCGGCCGCTCGAGCCGGCGGCCCTGGACACCACCAGCGTCTCGGTGGTCACCGATCAGGCGCCCGGCCCGAAGTCGAGCCCGGCCAGCCCGCCGCCGAAGCAGCGCTCCCGCCCGGCGACAAAACGCCGGAAGCGACCCTGAGCGCTCAGAGCAGGGCCATCACCTGCCGGGCGATCACCCGGCCGGCCCGGCGGGCGCCGATGGTGCTGGCCTGCGGGCCGTAGCCGGCCAGGAAGATCCGCGGATCGGTCCAGGACGATCCGGCCCCGACAACGAGTCCGCCCGCCGCGTCACGCAGTTTCAGTGGCGCCAGGTGTCGCAACTCGGGCCGGAAACCGGTGGCCCAGATGATGGCGTCGGCGTGTGTGAACGTGCCGTCAGACCAGCGCACACCCGTGGCCTCGATCGAGCTGAACATCGGGCGCGCCACCAGGATCCCGCGGTCGATACCGGCCTGGATGCGCGGGCTCATCGGGACTCCCGTGCCGCTGACGATGCTCGGCAGCGCCCGGCCGGCGCGGGCGGCGGCATCCTGCATCGCCACGGCCGCGAGGGCGCCCTCTGGGTCGAGGTGCTCGGTGTGCACCCACTCGATCGGCCGCCGGGACGCCCAGGTCACACTCGCCGCGACACCCTCCAGCTCGAGGACGAAGCCGATGGCGGAGGTGCCGCCGCCGACCACGACCACCCGCTGGCCGGCGAACTCCGCGGCATCCCGGTACCCGGTCGTGTGCAGCTGGCGCCCGGTGAAACCGCCGGCGCCCGGGTAGTGCGGAACGAACGGCGCGCCCCAGGTGCCCGTGGCGTTGACCAGCAGCCGGGCGGCGGTCTCCCGTTCGCCGTAGGCGGCCGACGTGGTGCGCACGACGAGGTCGGCGCCCCGGTTGAACACCGATTCCACCGTGACCGGGCGCACCACGTTGAGCTCGAAGTGCTGCTCGAACCGCCGGTAGTACTCGGTCACGACGTCGCGGGCGGGCCGGCCTTGGGCGGCGGTCTCGAAGCTCAGGCCCAGCTCGGCGAGCCCGGGAAGGTCGTTGACCCGGTGGGCCTCGCCGAGACGCAGGGACTCCCAACGGTGTTGCCAGGCACCGCCGGCCTCCGGCCCCCGATCGAAGATGACAAAATCACGGCCGGAGGTGAGCCCGAACCGGCGCAGATGGTACGCGACGGACAGCCCGGCCTGGCCGGAACCGATGATCACCACCGGCACCGCGACGGTGTTCACCACGAGACCTCATCCCTGACGGTTCTGGCAGCGAACCGCGTCATCGGGGCGACAGGCCCACCATGCTAAACTAGCGGTTAGATTTCACAATTCCGTTCGGCAACTCCCGGGTGACTCATGGCTCACCCGGCCTGGCATGGTTAGGGGGTCACGCATGGGGCGCGGCCGTCAAAAAGCAAAGCACACCAAGGTCGCCCGTGAGCTGAAGTATTTCAGCCCGGACACCAACTACAACGCGCTTGAACGCGAGCTCACCGGGCATCCGGTGACCGACCCGCGTCTCGACGAGGACCTGGCCAAGTGGCCGGAGTACGAAGCGAGCAAGGCCACGGCTGACGAACCGGACGACTACGTCGACCACTACGACACCGAGGACGAGAAGAAGCGCGCGTAGCCGACTCTCACTGATTCGCTGCCCTCCGGGGTGCTTCAGCGTGCCCGGCGCGCCGTGCCGCACGCCTTCGGCCAACTCCCAGCGACGACTCGATGGCTCGTTCGTGCTCGCTCTCGCAGCGCAGGTTTGTGCTCGCAGCGCAGGTTTGTGCTCGCGGCGCACGTTTGTGCTCGCGGCGCAGGATCTAGCGTGCGCCACGACGCATAAGGTGCGCCACGAGACGCGTGGCGTGCCGTGACAGTGCTCGGGTCAGGACGCGTAGGCGCCGACCAGGCGCACGGCGCCGCCGTTGACGCCCTTGGCGCCCTGCTCGAATCCGGTGACGTCGTGCCCGGCCATGGAGACCCGGCCGGCGACCCAGGACGGCACGCCTTCGGCCTCCAGCCGGGCGATGACCGACGAAGCGGAGTTGGCCTCGACGACCGCGAACATGCCCACGCCCAGGTTCCAGGTGCCCTCGGCACTCTCCAGCGTGGTGCCGGCCATGTCACTGAGTACCCGGAAGACCGGTGCCGGCGACCAGGTTGACCGGTCGACCTCGACCCAGCTGCCCAGGGGCAGCACCCGGGCGAGGTTGGCGGCGATGCCGCCTCCGGTGACGTGGCTGAGCGAGTGCACGACGCCGGCCAGCTCGGGGTCGGCGAGCACGCTGAGCAGCGGGCCGGTGTACAGCTTGGTGGGCTCCAGCAGTGCCTCACCGATGACCCCGCCGAGCTCGTCGGAGGTGTCGGTGTAACCGATGCTGCGCTTGGCCAGGATGTGCCGCACCAGCGAGAAGCCGTTGGAGTGCAGGCCGGAGGAGGCCATCGCGATGACCACGTCACCGGACCGGACCCGCTCGGCGCCGAGAACCTGGTCGGCTTCGACAACGCCGGTGGCGGCACCGGCGACATCGTAGTCATCCGGGCCGAGCAGGCCGGGGTGCTCGGCGGTCTCACCGCCGACGAGGGCTGTGCCGGTGGCGGCGCAGGCCTTGGCGATGCCCTCGACGATCGAGGCGATGCGCTCGGGGACGACCTTGCCGCAGGCGATGTAGTCCGTCATGAACAGCGGGCGCGCGCCGACGACGATGATGTCGTCGACCACCATGCCGACCAGGTCCTGCCCGATGGTGTCGTGTTTGTCGAGCGCCTGCGCGATCGCCACCTTGGTTCCCACGCCATCCGTAGAGGTGGCCAGCAGCGGGCGCGTGAAGGTGGTGAGGAACGACACGTCGTACAGCCCGGCGAAACCGCCGAACCCGCCGAGGACCTCGGGGCCGTGGGTGGCGGAAACCGCGGTCTTCATCAGCGACACGGCGAGGTCACCCGCGTTGGTGTCGACTCCGGCAGCGGCGTAGGTTGCGTTGCTCATTCTGGTCTTCCGGGATCGCCGAACGGGACCTGACCGTGCTGCGCGAGACTGGCGGCGCGTGTCGGTTCAGGGGTGAGCACGCTTTCGAACTCCGCGTCGGGACCGGGGTCGCAGCCGTCGGAGGTGGAGAAGTCGCGCTCGAGGAGGTTCTTGCCCAGGTGCTGGGTCTCGGGCAGCTTGATCGGGTACACGCCGGTGAAGCAGGCCGTGCACAGGCTCTCCCGCGGCTGCTCGGTGGAGGCGATCATGCCGTCCTCCGAGAGGTAGCCGAGCGAGTCGGCGCCGATGGCCTGGCGCACCTCGTCGACGCCGAGGCCGGTCGCGATCAGTTCCGCCCGGGAGGCGAAGTCGATGCCGTAGAAGCACGGCCAGGTGATGGGCGGGCTGGAGATGCGCACGTGCACCTCGGCCGCCCCGGCCTCCCGCAGCATGCTGACCAGGGCACGTTGGGTGTTGCCACGCACGATGGAGTCGTCCACCACGATGAGGCGCTTGCCCTTGATGACCTCTTTGAGCGGGTTCAGCTTGAGCTTGATGCCGCGCTGACGGATGGTCTCGGAGGGCTGGATGAAGGTGCGACCCACGTAGGTGTTCTTCACCAGACCCTGACCGAACGGGATGCCGGACGCCTGCGCGTAGCCGATCGCCGCGGGGGTGCCGGACTCGGGAGTCGGGATGACGAGGTCGGCCTCGACGGGGTACTCTGCAGCGAGCTGACGACCCATCTCGACACGCGCCTCGTGCACGCCACGGCCGGCGATGGTGGTGTCGGGCCGGGCGAGGTAGACGTACTCGAACACGCATCCGGCGCGTTTGACCTCGGCGAACCGCTGTGTGCGGAGGCCGTTCTCGTCGATGGTGATGAGCTCGCCCGGTTCGACCTCGCGGACGAAGCTCGCCCCGACGATGTCGAGGGCGGCGGTCTCGGAGGCGACGACCCAGCCACGCTCGAGCCGGCCGAGCACCAGCGGGCGCACACCCTGCGGGTCGCGGGCGGCGTAGAGGGTGGTCTCGTCCATGAAGACCAGGCAGAAGGCGCCGCGCAGACGCGGCAGCACCTCCATGGCGGTGGCCTCGAGGGTGTGGTCCAGGTCGCCGGTGAGCAGGGCGGTGATCACGGCGGTGTCGGTGGTGTTGCCGCGGGCGAGTTCACCGTCGACCTTGGGGTAGCGCTCCCGCACCAGCTCGAGCAGCTCGGCGGTGTTGGTGAGGTTGCCGTTGTGGCCGAGCGCCACGGTGCCGGCGGCCGTGCGGCCGAGAGTGGGCTGGGCGTTCTGCCAGCTCGACGAGCCGGTGGTGGAGTAGCGGGTGTGTCCCACCGCGAGGTGCCCGAGCAGAGTGCTCAGCGAGGCCTCGTTGAAGACCTGGGAGACCAGGCCCATGTCCTTATAGATAAGGATCTTCGAGCCATCGCTGGTGGCGATACCCGCTGATTCCTGGCCGCGGTGCTGCAGCGCATACAGGCCGAAGTAGCTGAGCTTCGCTACCTCTTCGCCCGGAGCCCAGACACCGAAGACCCCGCAGGCATCCTGCGGACCCTTCTCACCAGGAAGAAGATCATGATTCAGACGTCCGTCGCCACCGGCCAAGCCGCAGCCCCTTTACTAAGAATTCTCGTTGGAAGGTTGGGGGTCGGATCCAGGATCCGGAGCCTCATCGGCGCGTGTGATGTTCGCGTCAAGTCTATCGACGACAACCGTGGTTGCCGAGCGTCCGACGATGCGATCGAGGATGATCGCGACCACACAGCTGACCGCGACACCGATGGTGACGCCGCCGAGCAGGAGGAACCCGAACACCTGGGCCGGGTCGAACTCGGCGTTCTGCGGGAAGATCACGGTGAGCAGCAACGCCAGGACGGCGCCGACGACGGCGCCGACGATCATGAAGTTGATGTACTTCGGCGAACGGCGCACCACCAGGGTGTCCTCGGAGACCACGGTCTCGGTGGGCTCCAGCGGAATCGGCGCCGGGTTGCCCGCGGGTTCAGTCGACGCTGGAACACTGCCGGACGGGCGCGTCTCGGCGTCACCGTTCTGATCTGCGGAGCTCACGGTTCCATTGTCGCACGGTAACGTAATTCGCGATTCGCGGGCACGGCGCCGCTGTGCGGGTGGCGCGCCACCCGCGAAGCGGCGCGCAGCCCGCGAATCGCGCGGTCGGACCGGTTTTTCCGACGTGCCCGGCCGCGGCATCCGTCAGACTGGGCCGGTGAACGATTTCAAGCAGAACCGGATCGCCGTGCTCGGCAGCGCCAACATGGACCTCGTGGTGCGACAGCCCCGCCTGCCGCAGCCGGGCGAAACGATGTTCGGCAGCGGCTTCAGCACGGTTCCGGGCGGCAAGGGCCTGAACCAGGCGGTCGCCGCCGCGAGGCAGGGCGCCGCGGTGGACTTTCTCGGCGCCGTCGGCGACGACGCCTACGGGCGCGAGCTGCGCGGCGTGCTGGCCACCGAGACGATCGGTGACCGCGGGCTGGTCGACGCGGTCGCACCGACTGGCACCGCGCATATTTCCGTGCTGGACTCCGGAGAAAACTCGATCGTGGTGGTCTCCGGTGCCAACAACACCGTGACCGCGCTCGACGCCGACCAGGACGCCACCATCCGGCAGGCCACCTTTCTGGTGATGCAGTGCGAGCTGCCGATCCCGGTGCTCGAGGCCGGTATCGCGGTTGCCCGGTCGAACGGCGTGTTCACCGTGCTCACCCCGGCCCCGGTGATGCCGTTGCCCGCCGGGTTCCTGGAATCGGTGGACCTGATCGTGCCGAACCAGATCGAGGCCGCCGAGCTGACCGGCGAGACCGACCCGGTGCGCGCCGCCGAGGTGCTCAGCGCCGGGGCGACCTGGGCGATCGTGACCCTCGGAGCCGAGGGCTGCGTCGTGGCCTTCGACGGCACCGTGCTGGGCCTGGCGCCCGCCCGCCCGGTCACGGCCGTGGACACCACCGCCGCCGGCGACACCTTCGTGGGCGCGCTGGTGGCCCGACTGGCCGCCGCCGGGTTGCCCGAGAGCGTGACCGCAACCGACATCTCCGAAGAGCGGATGATCGATGCCGTGCGTTGGGCGACCGTGGCGTCGTCGATCTCGGTGACCCGGCCCGGCGCCACGAGCTCGATGCCCGACCTGGCCGAGGTCGCCGCGATTCTCGCCTGAGTTTTCCGGGCTAGGGTGCACCCCGTGAGGTCATCAACCGAAGGGAACACCCGATGGAGCTGATATTCGTGCACGGCGCCCTGGTGCGCGACGGGAAGTGGTGGTGGGAACGGACCGCTGATCTGCTGCTGGAGCGCACCGGCATCCGCAGCCGCGCCGTTCTACTGCCATCCTGCGGCGAGGCCGATCCCGATCTGGTGGCCGGAGGATTGGTAGCCGATGCGGCGGCGCTCCGCCGTGAACTCGATGACGTGGACTCCGCGATCGTCGTCGGTCATTCCTACGGCGGAACCGTCATCGCCGAGGCCGGCCGGCACCCCGCGGTGCACCAGCTTCTCTACGTGTCGTCGTACCTGCCGGAGGTAGGCCAGTCGCAGGGGCTGATCATGAGCGGCGAGAGCGACCCGGTGTCGATCGGTGACAACGGTGACGGCACGCTGAGTGTGTCCGGCTACGACGCCGCGAGGTTCGGGGCGCGGTTTCTGCAGGACGCCGACGAACGTACCCAGCTGCAGGCCTGGGACAGGGTGACCGCGCAGGCCGCCGCAGCGTTCATGACGCCGACCACCGTGGCCGGCTGGCAGGGTGTTGATTCGACCTACATCGTGTGCGGGCAGGACCGGAGCACGTCGGTCGAGCTGCAACGTTTGCACGCGGACCGGGCGACCCGCTCGCTCGAGCTGCCGGTCGGGCACCATCCGTTCATCACCCGGCCCGATCTGGTCGCGGAGCAGGTGCAGGCGCTGCTGCAGCAGGACCGCTGATTCAGACCCGCCCGGGGCGCTCGAGCCCGGCAACAGCCGCATCCGTCAGACGCGCGTACATGAACATGTCGCGGGGCGTTCCGCCGATCCGTTCCCAGGCGCTCAACAGCCCCTCGCGCTGGTAGCCGGCCCGTTCGGCGGCGCGCCAGGAGCCCTGGTTCCACGGCTCCACATACAGCTCCAGCCGGTCCAGGCCCGGGAGGGTCGTCGCCCACTCCGTCACAATTCCCAGCGCCTCGGCGGCGTAGCCCTGACGGCGTTGTGAGTCCACGATCCAGTAGCCGATGCTGGCCCGCGCGCCCGCGCCGGCGGCGAAGAACACCCCGATGTGCCCGATCGCCCGGTCGGCGGGGTCGGCGATGGCGAAGACGTACCCGGCGCCGGTGCGGATGCGGTCGTGCTGGCGGGCAATGAACGCCAGGGCCTCCGGCTCGCCGTGTGTGGTCGGCACCGTGGTCAGGGTCGGGATGAGCGGGTCGTGTGAGGCGTCCTGCACCGTGGCGCTGTCGGCGTCACGCCAGGCCCGCAATGTCAACCGCGGACCCTGCAGTGTGGGCAGGTCGAGCGGGCCGAGGCTCATGCCCCGGTCGGCATCCGCAGCACGGGGAGTTCGAGGCTGAGGTCGGCGCGCTGGCCGGAGGCATGGATGCGGCCGGATGCGACCCCGTCGCTCCAGGCCAGGGTGCCGGTGGCCAGGCCGAGCCAGGTGGCGACATCCGTCTCGACCACGTTCGGCGGGGTGCCGCGGGTATGCCGGGGGCCGGCGATGCACTGCGTGGCGCCGAAGGGAGGCACGCGCACCTCGACGGTGTTGCCCTCGGCCTGCTCGGCGAGGAGTTGCAGGGTGTACCGCACCGCGAGCGCCCGGGTGTCGCGGGTTGCACCCGCCTCGTCGGCCAGGTAGTCCCGCACGGCCGTCCGGCCCAAGCCGTCATCGATTCTCGCGCGTGCCATGCCTCTAGTCTCTATGTTCCACCGGCGCTTGTGTGACGCACGAGGGCGCGCAGGTGCGCACGAGTGCTTTCGCCGGGTAGCCTGATCCGGTGAGAATACTGGTCCTCGGTTCCGGCGCCCGCGAGCACGCCATCGTCACTGCACTCCTGCGTGAGGAGCCGCGGCCCCACGTGATCGCCGCGCCCGGCAACGCCGGCATCGCCGCGGATGTGCCGGTGGTGGACCTCGATCCCACCGACTCGGATGTGGTGACCAACTTCGCCCAGGAGCACAACATCGACCTCGTCGTGGTGGGCCCGGAGGCTCCCCTGGTGGCCGGTGTCGCCGACGCTCTGCGCACCCGCGGCATCCCGGTGTTCGGCCCGGGCCAGGCCGCCGCGGCCCTCGAGGGCAGTAAGACCTTCGCCAAGCGCATCATGGACGAGGCCGGCGTTCCCACCGGCCGCGCCGTGCGGGCCGGCAACCTCGCCGAGGCGCAGGGCGCCCTCGACGAATACGGCGCCCCGTACGTGGTCAAGGCCGACGGCCTGGCCGCCGGCAAGGGTGTGCTCGTCACCACCGACCGTGACGACGCCCTCGCCCACGCGGTGCGCTGGCTGCAGCACGGTGCCGTGCTCGTTGAGGAGTTCCTCGACGGAGCGGAGGTCTCCCTGTTCCTGCTCAGCGACGGTCACACCGTGCTGCCGCTCTCCCCCGCCCAGGACTACAAGCGGCTCGCCGACAACGACGAGGGGCCCAACACCGGCGGCATGGGCGCCTACTCGCCGCTGCCATGGCTCGACGCCGGTTTCGGCAGCGAGGCCGCGTTCGTGGACGAGGTCATCGAGACCATCGCCCTGCCCACGGTGCGGCAGCTCGCCGGCGAGGACACCCCGTTCATCGGGCTGCTCTACTGCGGGCTGATACTCACGGATGCCGGCATCCGGGTGATCGAGTTCAACGCCCGCTTCGGCGACCCGGAGACCCAGGTGGTGCTGCCCCGGCTCGTGACCCCGCTGTCCGGCCTGCTCCTGGCCGCGTCGACCGGTGAGCTCGCCGGCCTGCCCCGCCCGGTGTTCTCGGCCGACGCCGCGGTGACCGTGGTGATCGCCAGCGAGAACTACCCGGAAACCCCCGTCACCGGGCGGACGATCACCGGGCTGGCCGCGGCATCCGCCGTGACCGGGGTGACCATCGCGCACGCCGCGACCGCGCTGTCGGGCCGCGACCTCGTGGCCACCGGCGGCCGGGTGCTCAGCGTCGTGGCGGTGGGCGCCGGCTTCACCGAGGCCCGCGCCCGCGCCTACGAGGCGGTCGACCTGATCGGCCTGGAGGGCTCCCAGCACCGCGGTGACATCGCCGCCAAGGTCGCGTCCTGATGGCCGCGTTGCAGCTGGACGGCTGGCAACACGTCTACTCGGGCAAGGTACGTGACCTCTACGTGCCGGATGGCGCCATCGGCCTGGCCGACGCCGACCGGGTGCTCGTCGTGGCCAGCGACCGGGTGAGCGCGTTCGACCACGTGCTCGAACCGGGCATCCCCGGCAAGGGCGAACTGCTCACCACCCTGAGCCTGTGGTGGTTCGACCAGCTCGACGGTGTGCCCAACCACCTCGTGCCCGACCACGGTCTCGACGCAGAGAGCCTGATCCCCGCTGCCGTCGCCGGCCGGGCGATGCTCTGCAAGACCCTGGACATGTACCCGATCGAGTGCGTCGTGCGCGGCTATCTCACCGGCTCCGGCTGGCTCGAATACGTCGCCAGCCAGACGGTCTGCGGCATCCCGCTGCCCGACGGCCTGCAGAACGGCGACCGGCTGCCCGAACCGATCTACACCCCCGCCTGGAAGGCGCCGATGGGCGAACACGACGAGAACATCTCGTTCGAACGCACCGTGGAGCTCGTGGGCGCCGACGTGGCCGCGGCGCTGCGGGATGCGTCGTTGGAGATCTTCGCGCGGGCATCCGTGATCGCCGAGACCGCGGGGGTGATCCTGGCCGACACTAAGTTCGAGTTCGGCGCCGACCGTACCACCGGCCTGCTCACCCTCGGTGACGAGGTGCTCACGAGCGACTCCAGCCGGTACTGGGATGCCGCCCGGTGGCTGGCCGGCAGTACCCCGAGCGAGCGGATGGCCAGCTTCGACAAGCAGATCGTGCGCGACTGGCTGTTGGCGAACTGGGACCAGACCGGCACCCCGCCCGAGCTGCCCGCTGAGATCGTGGAGCAGACCGCGGCGCGCTACCGGGAGCTGCTCGGCCGCCTCACCGCCGCGTAGCGCGGGCGCGGGCGCTGTGCGCTGCTGTGCGCCGCAAATTAGGAAATAGCGAGTTTATGAGGACGTTTTCGGCGATTTTGTCCGAGAAAACTCGCGTCGTCCTCAGAAACGTGCGCTGCCCGGATGCCGCGCCACCGCTGGTGCGGAGGCCCGCCGGGCAGGGCGGCCGGTGGGCAGGCAGGCCCTAGTCTCGGGGGATGCCCCGGAACCCTGCCGCCACCAGCGTCGACACCGTCGCCGGACCGCACGGCCCCGTCCCGGTGCGGCGGTACGCCCCGGCCGTGGAATCCGCGCTGCCGCCGATCGTCTGGGTGCACGGCGGCGGGTTCTTCAAGGGCGGCCTCGACCTGCCCGAGACCCACGAGGTTGCCCGTTCTCTGGCCGGGGCCGGATTCCCGGTCGTCACGGTGGACTACCGGCTCGCGACCATCGGTCCGCGGCCCCCGCGCGCCGCGAGCATCCGCTACCCGGTACCGGTGGACGACGTGGTGGCGGTGGTGCGCGCCCTGCAGGCCGAGAACCCCGACGGCGTGATCCTCGGCGGCGCCAGCGCCGGCGCGTGCCTGTCTGCCGGGGCGGCGCTGCGGCTGGCCGCCGAGAGCGCGCCGCCGCTGCGCGGAGTGTTCCTCGCCTACGGGTTCTTCCACGCCGCTCTGCCCGAGCGCACCCCCGAGGTGCTCGGACTCCTGCGCGGCCGCCGCAAGTACACGCACCTCCCCGCGCTGCTGAACCTGACGAACCTCAACTACGCCGGCAGCGTGGCCGCGCTGGCCGATCCGTTCGCGTTTCCGGGCGGGCACCCGCTGCACGCCTTTCCGCCGGTGCTGATGTTGGATGCCGAGAGCGATTCCATGCGCGCATCCGGCGGCCAGTTCGCCCGCGAATTGACGGAGGCCGCCGTGTCGCTGGATTACCACGTACTCGCCGGAACCGCCCATGCTTTCCTCAACCGGCCCCACGACCCCGGATTCGCGCGGGCCATCCGCCTGATCGGGGCGTGGGCAGCGCGGATGTGACGGCCCGCGGCAGGTCTGGCGGCCCAGGTTACGTCTCGCGGCACGCGGTATGTCTCGCGGCACGCGGTAGATCACCTGCCGCGACGACAAACCTGCGCCACGAGAACCAACCTGCGCCACGACGGGGTGCGCGCGGCACGCGGTGAGTCGGCGGCGCGGGTTACGTCTCGCGGCACGGGATATGTCTCGCGGCACGCGGTAGATCACCTGCCACGACGACAAACCTGCGCCACGAGAACTAACCTGCGCCACGACGGGGTCGGCGCGACACGCGCGGTGAGTCGGCGGCGCGGGGCAGGTCTCGCGGCGCGGGGCAGGTCTCGCGACGCGGGGTAGGTCTCGCGGCGCAGGATATGTCTCGCGACGGGGTGGGCGCGGCACGCGGTGACTCTCGCGGCGCAGGTTATGTCTCGGGGCGCGCGGTATGTCTCGCGGCGCAGGATGTGTTTCGCGGCACGCGGTAGATCACGCGCCACGACGACTAACCTGCGCCACGAGAAACAACGTGCGCCACGACGGGCGAGGGAGGCGCCAGGCGCCGCAGCGGGAGGGGAGGGGAGGGGCGCGGGGCGGGGCGGGGCGGGGCGGGCGGGGCGGGTCAGCCGGCCGCGCGGGCGCCGCGGGCGGCGCGCTTGGCGCGGCGGGTGAGGCCGTGCACAGTGGCCTGGAACTCCTTGACGCTGAGGGGGCGCCCGGGCAGCTTGGGCCGGGTCTTCTCGGGCGTGCGGAGACCGTCGAGCACCAGGGAGAGCTGCCGGCGCCACTGGCCCGTGTAACCGCCGCCGAGGGTGCCCAGGGATCCGATCATGGTGACCAGCACGGCGAGGTCCATCGAGTCGACATCCGCCCGCAGGTCGCCGTCTTTCTTAGCCTGCGCCACGAGCGACACGATGTGGCTTTCGAATTCGCCGGACGGCCGGGCCGTGGGGTCGATGATGGCCATCCGCTTGAGGATGGGCGGCAGCGACGGGTCGGCGACCAGCCATTCGGCGAGGCGCTCGGTGTAGAGCACCAGTCCCGCCCAGGCCGTTGGCGCGGTCCTGATCTCCTCACGCACGGCGAAGAGCTCGGCGATGGCGATGTCGTAGAGGGCCCGCACGAGGTCGTCACGGGTGGGGAAGTTGCGGTACAGGGTGGCGACACCCACGTCGGCGCGGCGTGCGATCTCCTCGAGGGAGGCATCCACGCCGTGCTCGGCGATCAGGCTGCGCGCCTCGTCGATGAGGCGTTCACGATTCTGCCGAGCATCACGGCGGCGCGGTTGGGACGCGTCCTGCTGAGGCCGTGCAGAGGATGTCATGGGCTTGATTCTAGATCGTCTTGCGCCGAGCCCGCGGAGGGAGGCCTCCTCGCCCGCTCAGGCCGGGCGGGCGGGCTCGGGCCGCTGGCGTGTCGCCGCCGCACCGATCGAGCGGTGTTGCGCCCACGACCACCGGCAGCGCACAATTCTGGAACCGGTCGGGGCGCACGACGCGCATCCGCAGAGAGGACCCAGTGCCAGTCGAGAACAACACTCGAGACCTCGAGTCGGGGATCGTCACCGACTTTCGCGAGCGGATGAGCTACGGCGGCTACCTCGACCTGGACACCCTGCTCTCGGCGCAGCAGCCCGTGAGCACCCCCGAACACCACGACGAACTCCTGTTCATCATCCAGCACCAGACCACCGAACTGTGGCTGAAGCTCGTGCTGCACGAGTTGCGCGCGGCCGCCGCACACCTCCGGAACGACCGGCTGCCGCCCGCGCTCAAGGGCATCGCCAGGGTCAAGCACATCCAGCGCACCCTCACCGAGCAGTGGTCGGTGCTCGCCACCCTCACCCCCAGCGAATACGCCCAGTTCCGGAACTTCCTCGGCAGCTCCTCCGGTTTCCAGTCGTACCAGTACCGGGCGGTGGAGTTCGTGCTCGGCAACAAGCATCCGCGCATGCTCGAGGTTTTCGCCGACGACCCGGACGCACTCGCCCTGCTGACCGAGGTCTACCAGGCACCGAGCATCTACGACGAGTTCCTGCGCTACCTGCACCGCCAGGGCTTCGACATTCCGACCGCCGTGCTCCAGCGTGCTGTCACCGAGGCCTGGGTGCTGAACCCCGACCTGGTGCATACCTTCCGTGGCATATACGAGAACGAGACGGAGAACTGGACCGTTTACGAGGCGTGCGAGGAGCTTGTCGATCTCGAGGACAACTTCCAGCTCTGGCGTTTCCGGCACCTGAAGACCGTGCAGCGCATCATCGGGATGAAGCCGGGCACCGGCGGATCCAGCGGCGCTGGTTTTCTGCAGAAGGCGCTCGAGCTCACCTTCTTCCCCGAGCTGTTCGCCGTGCGCACCGAGGTGGGCCGGTGACACCGGTTTATCCCGGGTTCCTGGATGCGCACGTGCACCTCGCTCTGATCGACCCGGTTGGGCTGGCCGCCGGCGGTATCGGCCGGGTGCTCGACCTGGGCGGCTGGTCGCCCGACACCGCCGAGTCGTCTGCCGGCCCCGGCGCACCGTCGGCGGCCCGCCCGGAGGTGCGCTTCGCCGGGCAGTTCCTCGGCGCACCGGGCGGCTACCCGAGCCGGCAGGCCTGGGCCCCGGCGGGCAGCAGCTGCCCGGTGGCAGCACCGGCCGAGGCCGCCGCCGCGGTGGTCCGGCAGGCCGACGCCGGCGCGGCCGTGATCAAGATGACCCTGAACTCCGCGGCCGGCCCGGTGCTCGACCACGGCACCCTCGCAGCCATCGTGGCGGCCGCGCACAAACGGATGCTCCCGGTCGCCGCCCACACCGAGGGACCCGGCCAGGCCGCGGCCGCCTTCACCGCCGGGGTCGACCTCCTCGCGCACACCCCGTTCACCGAGCGCCTGCCGGACGAGCTGATCCTGGCCATGGCCGGCCGGATGACCTGGATCAGCACCCTGGACATCCACGGCTGGGGCGAGCCGACCGCCGCGTTCCTCGTGGCGAGCGACAACCTGGCCCGTTTCCACGCCGCCGGCGGCCGCGTGCTCTACGGCACCGACCTCCGCCACGCGCCGTTGCCGGTCGGCCTCAACCGGCGCGAGATCGAGGCGCTGTTGACCTGCGGCCTCTCCCCCGACGACGTGCTCACCGCGCTCACCGCCGAGTATCCGCAGTACCCCGCCGGCTCCGGCGCATCCGACCGCGTGGACAACAACCCCGCCGAGCCGGACCGGGTTACCGTTATAGCCGGCGACCGCCCCGCCGACCCGCGCGACCTGGCCGGTTTCACCGACTGGCTGCTGACCGCACGTGTGCTCCCCCAACCCGACCTCGAGGACCCCCGACCATGACCCAGCACGACACCGCGGCGCCCGAGGGCACCGGCCTGGATGCCCAGCTCGCGTTCGCCCGGCGGATGGACCGGATCGACGGCCTCGGCCACTACCGGCGCCGGTTCGTCGGTCTCGAGGGCACTCCGGCCGGCGGCACGACAGCGCGCCCGGCCGGCGCGGCAGAGCCCGCCCCCTCCGTGGTGTACCTCGATGGCAACTCGCTCGGCCGGCCCACCACGGCCAGTGTGGCGCGCATCACCGAGTTCCTCGGCAGCGCCTGGGGCAACCGGCTGATCCGCGGCTGGGACGACGAGTGGATGCAGCTCCCGCTGACCATCGGCGACGCTCTCGGCAAGGCCGCGCTCGGCGCCGGCCCCGGCCAGGTGTACATCGGCGATTCCACCACCGTCACCCTCTACAAACTCGCCCGGGCCGCCGTCGACTCGCTGCCGGAGCGCAGCGAGATCGTGCTCGACACCGACAATTTCCCCACCGACCGGTACGTGCTCGCGGGCATCGCCGCCGAACGCGGCCTCACCCTGCGCTGGATCGAATCCGGCACCACCAGCGGTGTCACCGTGGACCAGGTGCGCGCGGTGGTGGGCCCGCGCACCGCGCTCGTGGTGCTCAGCCACGTGGCCTACCGCTCCGGTTACCTCGCCGACGTGCCCGCGATCACCGCCGCGGTGCACGAGGCCGGTGCCCTGGTGCTCTGGGACCTCTGCCACTCCGTCGGCTCGGTGCCGGTGAACCTCGACCTCGACGACGTCGACCTGGCCGTGGGCTGCACGTACAAGTACCTCAACGGCGGCCCGGGCGCTCCCGCGTTCGGCTACGTGCGGGCTGAACTGCAGCCCGATCTGGCGCAACCGATCCAGGGCTGGATGGGTGCCGCCGACGTGTTCGCGATGGGTCCGGAGTACGTGCCCGCCGCGGGCATCCGCCGTTTCCTGAGCGGCACCCCCGCGATCGTGGGCATGCTCGCCATGCAGGACACGATCCAGATGATCGACGAGGTGGGCATCGACCAGGTGCGCGCCAAGTCGGTGGCGCTGACCGAGTTCGCGCTCGAACTGGTGGATGCGTGGCTGGTGCCGATGGGTGTCACCGTCGCCTCGCCGCGCGAGCACACCCACCGCGGCGGCCATATCACCGTGAACCACCCCGCCATGCGGCAGGTCACCCGGATCCTCTGGGAGCACGACGTGATCCCGGACTTCCGGGCACCGGAGGGCCTGCGGATCGGGTTGGCGCCGCTGAGCACCAGCTTCGTGGAAACCTACGACGGCGTCGCGGCCATCCGCGACGTGCTTCGCGGCATCCTGCTCGGCCAGGCCGGACTCGCCCCGGCTGCGGGCCTGTAGAATCGTCAGCATCCGCCCCCGACGTTTTACGGAGTGAGCCATGCCAACCATCGTCGTTGAAGTTATGCCCAAGGCAGAACTGCTCGATCCCCAGGGCAAGGCCGTCGCCGGCGCCCTCCGCCGCCTCGGCAAGACCGAGTTCACCGGCGTGCGCGTCGGCAAGCGGTTCGAACTCAGCTTTGACGGGCCCGCGGACGCCGCGCTGCTCGCCGAGGTGCAGGAACTCGCCGACACCGTGCTCTGCAACACCGTGATCGAGGACGTCACCGGCATCTTCGTGCTCGAGGCCGTCGCCGGGG
>Ga0247806_10000279_pt1 | contig 35233 bp, 32 predicted proteins | sample UWRJL059202B1_FD_179935 | JGI IMG/M metagenome (GOLD analysis project Ga0247806, IMG submission 179935) | Plant litter microbial communities from Arlington Agricultural Research Station in Wisconsin, United States - UWRJ-L059-202B-1 | ecosystem: Environmental > Terrestrial > Plant litter >... | reverse complement strand
GAAACGCCTATTGCAAGGCTGGCACAGTTGGCAAGGGCAATTGGTATTCACCTTATTATTGCTACACAAAGGCCATCGGTTAATGTTATTACAGGTATTATTAAGGCTAACTTCCCGGCAAGGATTGCTTTTAGGGTAACATCTAAAATAGATTCGAGAACTATTCTTGACAGCCAGGGTGCAGACCAGCTTATAGGACGTGGAGATTTACTGTATACTCAGGGTAACGATCTTGTTCGTGTTCAGTGTGCTTTTATTGATACTCCGGAGGTAGAAAGGATTACAGAATTTATAGGTTCACAAAAAGCATATCCGGAAGCCTATCTGTTGCCGGAATACTTTGGAGAGGAAAGTGGCACCAATCTTGATATAGATATTAGCGAAAGAGATTCAATGTTCAGAGAAGCTGCAGAAGTGATCGTTACAGCCCAGCAGGGTTCGGCATCATTGCTTCAGCGCAAGCTAAAATTAGGGTATAACCGTGCGGGAAGGCTTATAGACCAGCTGGAGGCCGCAGGAATTGTAGGTCCGTTTGAAGGCAGTAAAGCCCGCAGCGTTCTTATAAACGATCTTAGTTCTCTTGAGCAATTTTTTAAAAATGAGGAAAATAGCTTTTAAAATGCAAAAGATTATCAAGGTTTTATCACTTTTTATCTTAACAATTGGTTTAACGGTACATGCGCAGGATTCTCAAAAAGCAAAAAAATTGCTCGATGAGGTTAGTGTAAAAATTAAAAGCTATAATAATGTTGTTATAGATTTTAAGTACAGTATGGCTAACCCTAAAAAAAACCTTAACCAAGAGAGTAAAGGTAACGTGGCACAGCAAGGCAATAAGTATGTGCTTAATTTTATGGGTATTACCCGTATTTTTGACGGTAAGAAAGTGTATAACATAGTACCCGAAGATGAAGAGATAACAATATCTGCTTATGATGATAAAAAGGATGACGGACTTACACCATCTAAAATGTTCTCATTTTTTAATACCGGCTACAAATATGCTATAGATATTGTGCAAAATGTTAGAGGCAGGAAAATACAATATATTAAGCTAACACCTACAGATGCTAAAGACGATGTTAAGGATGTGCTTATAGGTATAGACTCTCAAACAAAACATATCTATACACTTATTCAGACAGCAAAAGATGGTACAAAAACCACCTTCACAATAAATTCTTTTAAAACTAATCAACCTTTGTCAAAAAATCATTTTACCTTTACCGAGAGTAAATATCCTAATTACTACATTAACAAATTAGACTAATTTACGGGTGAAAATTTTAGACCGCTACATCCTCACATCCTTTATACAGACGTTTGTTTCTGTATTTGTTATCTTGTTCTTTATATTTATTTTACAAGGCATCTGGCTCTTTATAGCAGACCTTGCCGGTAAAGACCTCGATGCTTGGGTGGTAACCAAATTTTTGTTGTTTTATTCGCCTAAAATAGTGCCGCTTGTATTGCCGCTATCTATTCTTCTGGCTTCGATCATGACCTTTGGCAATTTTGCCGAAAATTATGAGTTTGCTGCCATGAAATCGTCCGGTATCTCTTTAAACAGGGCAATGCGAAGCTTAACCATATTTATATTTGGGCTAAGTATTGTAGCATTCTTTTTTGCTAATGATGTAATCCCCAAAGCCGAATATAAGTTTCTTAACCTGCGTAAAAATATTATTCAGCGTAAACCCGCTATGGCAATTATTGAAGGACAGTTTAATGCTGTAGGTTCTTTTAATATTAAAGTAGAAAAAAAATCGGGTGAGAACGGAGAGAAATTAACAGGTGTTACTATTCATAAGCGTAAACCGGGAGCAGCAAACGCTACAATTATAAGGTCTAAAACAGGACTGCTAACCAGTAATGAAAAAAGCAACTTACTACAGCTTGAACTTTTTGACGGATATTATTATGAAGAAATAACATCTGCAAAACCGGGCGACCGACAAAAAATGCCTTTTGCAAAAAGTAGTTTTACTAAACAGATAATGAATATAGATCTTACATCGCTTAATAAAAACGATGAAGATGGAGAACAGATAGCACATACTAATAATATGCTTAACGTGTCTGAACTTAAATATACTCTTGATTCTCTTGAGGGCAATTTTAATAAAGATGCTAAAAGTATTACCGCTAATATAGCCCAGCGTTCTAACAGTGTACTGGCAGGTAAGGCTAAATTTACAATTATGCACGATTCTATTGAGCTAATTAAAGACAGCTTAAAATTAGCTAAGGCTGCAGTAATTAAAAAGAAGAACGACACGCCTAAAGACCTGCTTGCACTTGTAAATAAAGCAGACAGGATGCGTGTGCTCGAAGTAGCTACAAACAATTTAGGCAGTACAGAATATGTTGTTATGTCTGGTAAAAATGAATTAGTAGAGAAAATAAAAAATATAAATAACCACTGGCTGGCGTTGTATGACAAATATGTAATAGCCTTTGCCTGTATCCTTATGTTCTTTATTGGGGCTCCGCTTGGTGCAATTATCCGTAAAGGCGGTTTAGGGTTACCTATAGTGTTTGCAGTACTTATATTTATTATTTTTCACTTTATAAATACTTTTGGCAGGAAGCTTGCGCAGGAAAATGGTATCCCGCCATTTTTAGGTTCATGGATGTCTACATTCGTATTAAGCCCGCTTGCTATATTACTAACTTATCGTGCCACTAATGATATTGGCCTGATAAGCTTTGATAACTTTATAACGCCTGTGCAAAAGGCTTTTGCAAAAATTTTTAAACCCAAACCCAAACAAGCATGATAGTTCCTGCTGAAGAAAAAATAAAACTCAACACGATAGAGGAAGCCATAGAAGATATTCGCTTAGGTAAAGTGATAATCGTTGTAGATGACGAAGACCGTGAAAATGAGGGCGATTTTATTGCCGCTGCGGAAAAAGTTACTCCGGAAATGATAAACTTTATGGCTACTCATGGTCGTGGTCTTATTTGTGCACCGCTTACAGAGGAGCGCTGTAAAGAGCTTGACCTTAACCTTATGGTGGCTAATAATACTGTTTTACACGAAACGCAGTTTACTGTATCTATAGATCTTTTAGGTCATGGCTGTACTACAGGTATATCTGTACATGACAGGGCCAAGACTATTAAAGCTTTAGTAGATGATGAAACAAAACCTTACGATTTAGGCCGTCCCGGACACATATTTCCGTTAAAGGCTAAACAGGGCGGTGTATTGCGCCGCACAGGTCATACAGAGGCTTCGATAGACCTTGCACGCCTTGCAGGCTTTAAACCCGCAGGTATACTTGTAGAGATACTTAATGAAGATGGCTCTATGGCACGCTTACCAGAGCTGCACAAAGTTGCCCAGAAATTTGACCTTAAAATAATTTCTATTGAAAATCTTGTTGCCTATAGGATGCAACACGACAGCCTTATTGTAAAAAAAGAAGATTTTGACATAGAGACCCGTTTTGGTACTTTTAGGCTTAGGGCTTATGAGCAAACAACAAATAGGCAAATACATGTTGCACTTACTAAAGGCAGCTGGAATACAGGTGATGCTATTGTTACCCGTATAAATTCTACCCAGATAAACAACGACATTTTAGGTACGCTGACAAATAATCCTGATACAAAGCTGGATAGTATGTTTAAGCGCATTAACGACGAGGGCAGGGGAGCAGTGTTGTTTATAAACCAGGAAGTACAGCCTGCCGAATTACTTGGAAGGATTACAGAACTTAAAAACCTTCAGGCAAATGGTACGCATAAAGCGCCACCATTAAAAATGGATGTTAAAGATTTTGGTATTGGTGCCCAGATACTACACGATATTGACGTGAGTAAATTACGCCTTTTAAGTAACTCAGAACAGTCTAAACGTGTAGGTATGATAGGTTACGGATTAGAAATTACAGAATACGTTAATTATTAAAAAATAATTTATATATTTGCAGCCGCAATAAGGCAAACAAGTTGCGGATTACAGGAGAAATGGCAGAGTGGTCGATTGCGGCAGTCTTGAAAACTGTTGACTGTAACAGGTCCGGGGGTTCGAATCCCTCTTTCTCCGCAAAAGGAATAAACATAATGTTTGAAACATTGGTTTATTTTTGAGAATATCTTTAAAAGGCTTATAAAACCTGCAAATTTTGGATTTGCAGGTTTTTTTAATTTAGGCCTGTATCATCAAAATTTATAAAAGCACTCAAAGTTTTCGTGGCAGAATCGTGGCAGTTTTTATTTGAAAAAAAACTGCCACAGAATTACATGTAACGTATTGATATACAACATTTAAAGCACATTAACGACTTGATTTGAAAGCGTTATAGTTCGACATTTATTAATTAATAAAATCAGAACTATGTTAGAAGTAAGCTTTGGATTAAACTTCTTTTTGAAGTCTCCACAAAAAAAGACAAACATCAGGTATATCTACCTGAGGATTACGGTAGATGGTGTACCAAAGGAAACATCGACAAAACGTAAATGGGACAATCAGCGATGGGACCAAAAAACCGAACGGGCTGTTGGTACTAAAGAAGATGCGAGGGAACTGAACTTCTTTTTAGATTCATTAGTGATGAAGATCAACCAATGCAAAACGGAGCTGATCTACAATGACCGCACAGTAACGGCGCAGAAAATCATGGACAGCGTACTGGGTAAAATAGCTTCAAAGGCAAGAGTTCTGGAAGAATTCCAGGTGCACAATAATGAAGTACAGGCTTTGGTCCCTAAAGAATTCTCCAAGTCTACCCATACACGTTATGTTACGGCACGCTCACATGTGGCGGAATTTATACAGGTGAAATACAATTTGGATGATATTGAGTTCAAGGAGCTGAACTTTGAATTTATCAAAGACTATGAATTTTACCTTAAAACGGTAAGGAACTGCAATAACAACACCACCTTGAAGTACATATCTAATTTCAAGAAGATCGTGTTGAGGGCTATCGATAAAGAAATTATTCTTTCAGACCCTTTTAAGCGCTTTAAGATGAAGAAGACAAAGACGCTAAAGAAGCCAATCAACGGCGCAGAGCTTGCTATATTGGAAAAGCACGAGTTTTCGACACCCAGGCTCACTGTAGTCAGGGATATTTTTGTTTTCCAGTGCTATACAGGGTTAGCCTATATCGATGCCTACCAATTGAAAAAAACCGATATTAAAATTGGCATTGACGGAGAGCGGTGGATCATGTCAGCCCGTCAAAAAACAGGCTCAACCACAAACATACCCCTATTGCCAAAAGCAATGGAACTGATCGAAAAGTATGCGAGCCATCCTGTTTGCCTAAAACGAGGTTCAGTCCTTCCGGTAGCATCAAACCAAAAAATGAATGCCTATTTAAAAGAGATCGCAGACCTGTGCGGTTTTCAATTTACCTTAAATACCCATAAGGCAAGGCGTACTTTTGGCAGCACGGTGACCCTTAATAATAACGTACCCATCCATGTAGTAAAAGAAATGCTGGGGCATTCATCGGTAAAGCAAACAGAGGAATACGCATTGACGGAACAACAGACCATCGGCAGGGAAATGAATGAATTAAAAAACAGGTTAAGTAAAAACCCACCTGCAGCGCGGGAAGACCACTTTACAATTATAGAAAGGCTTGAAAGAGAACTTAAGGAATTAAAAGAGCGTTATGTAATTGAACAGGCGGGCAGCGGTGCCACTATAATGCAGCTTTCATCCTAATGAAAGATGAAGAACTGATTGACAAAAAGAAAAACCGTAAAGCCTCGATCGCTTTACGGTTTTTTTAATAGCCTGACCTCACTCCTGTAACTCGGATGGTAAGAAGGTGTATATATAAAATATCCAAAATCCTGAAGTTCCTTAAAGTATTTATGGTAAGTAGGCACGGTACTGATATGTGATAACGCCATAATTTTGCTCCTGCTTACCCTAATACATTCCGTTTCACCCTGCCGGTACCCCAATAGCACTATCGCTGTCAGCAGGGCAAGGTGCCAGACATTTAACCTGCCGTCTTTCTCAAAGGCCGCCAGGTAAGCGAATACTTCCTCTATAGCCATGGCTTACTTTTCCTCGTTAAACAGGTTTTGCAGGTCAGCCTTGCTGTAGTAATACGAACCCAATACTTTTTTAAACCTCACCTTGCCCGTTACCCGAAGGTTTTGCAGCGTATTGGGAGACATATCCAGTAGTTTCCTAACCTTGCGGCTCTTTAACCATTCCGGGTGGAGCTCGTCGGATTCCATATTGATTGCTGCATCCACCACTTTTTTAAAATCATTTATAAGAAGCAGCCCAAATTGCCTCAGATCATCTTTCGTTAATCCTTCATTCATCCTTCACCTTACCTTTCTTCTATTAATGATTAATCGATTCTAACTTTATCGTCACTATTCGGGGAAGTAAACGCTACTCCCATGACGGGCTTTACAGGACGGCACATAATTGATATACCCGTACTCATTAAGATCGTGGACGCATTTGTAGAATGTGGCCCGTGATGATATTTTGGCAATGGCCATAATATCATGGCTTATGATCTTAATGGGATTGCTAAAGCCGTTCTCCACCCTGTATTGCAGGAGTGCGGCAAAGACACCAATATGGGTAATGCTGATCCGGCCATCTTTTTTGATGGCGGAAAAAAAATCAGAAAATGGTTTTAGCGTTTCCATATTTGAGAATGTGTTAACCAAGACGCAGGTGCTTCTTTTGGGAAAGCTTCGTGTCGTTTACTTCATTCAGCTTGTTTACCACTTTCAGGGCATCAGTAATTTTAGAACCTGTGATCGTAGCGAGATTTATTTTTTTAGAATGCCCGTCATAAATGGTAAGTGACTTAAACTGGGGGTTGGCTTCGATATAGTACCGCTTTTCCTTCCCATCGATCTCAAAACTTACCGATTCCCTGCCACCGGCTTTAAGCGCATTATTTAGTTTGTCTGCTACCGCCATGTTAGATCGTCCTTTAATTGGCAATTGTTGAAGTGCTTTATCAAGGTCAAAGCCATAACCGGCATGAAATTCCTTTACCCGGTAGCTACCGTTTGCATCTTTATCATTAAAGTCCAACTGCGACCACAAGTTGTCTTTAAAGACTGCACGGCCGGACAAGAGATTGTAAGCCAGGTTAGCATCAGGACCCGTCTTTGCATCAAAAAAGTGCTGCCTTATTTCTTCAGGTTTTGATGCATTGTACAGGGAGGTTTGGAAACCTTCAAAACGGTATTGCCCGGAGGGGTCTTTTTCAAAGGAAAGGCGGTGATCCACCCGTTCCTTTTCATTGACATAATAAGAAACCGGCAAAGTAAACTTTTGCAGCCCCTGGCTCATCTGCGCTTCCAGTTTTTCAGTGAGCCCCGTAAAGCCGGTGCGCTGCAATTGATTTTGCAGCGACTGGCTATTGTTTATGGAACTTATTGATTCCTGGCGCAGGGCAGCATATTCCCGGAGCGGTACCACAAGTAACCTGCGTAAGAGCCGGATCGAAAGATTAGGGTATAGCTGTTTTTCGATCTGGTTCCTTTCTTGTCTGAGCACCCGCAGGGTAAGGCGCTCATCAAGGTCAGGGGTATTTTTATACTTAGCAGCTAACTTCTCGTAATAGCGCAGCTTCTCGGCAAGCAGCCCTTTATTATTGGAAAGGCTGAAAGAAAATAGCTTTGCAAAACGCTCTTCTTTATTGCGCCACTGGCTTACTTCGCTTTCGATGCGGTTTATACGTTGGTTATCCATAACGCGCTATTTAAGTTATTAAGGCATCCGTTATTTGATCGACTGCCTTGCCTTTTTTTTATTCTCGGCTTTCGGCTTCTCAGCACCGCCATCTTCGGAAGCTGCACTTTGGGATTGCTTATTATCCTGCTTCGTAGATTTGCTTTCCCCTTGCGATTGCTTTTCAGACTGTGACTGGGTTTTATCCATCTTCGCCATGTTGCTGTCGTAGACGTTGATGGTCTTAAATTTGGGATTGGCCTCGATATAATGCTTTTCTTCCTTACCCTCTTTTTCAAAGGTGACCGATTGCAGGTTCCCTTTTTTTAGGGAATTGATCAGGTCTTCTTTTTCACCGGCGCTTGTCAGTTCCCTAATAGGGTGTTTGGCGAGTGCAGCCTCGATATCATAGCCATAATTTTCGCTATAGGACTTTAATTTGAAGTTTCCTTTGGCGTCGCTTTCCCTGAAGTCGATTTGAAGCCATGCATTATAGTCCTGCTTGTCCTGTGTTTTGAGGTCTTTGTTGACGGCGCGGCCTTCCATGAGGTTATAAGCTTCCTTTAGGGTAATGCTGCCGGACTGGTTGATGTAAAAAGTCTGTTTAAGTTCTTCATCATTATTGTCCTTTTTCAGGCTCACATCATAATTGTTGAAAAAATACATGTCGCTTTGCTTGGACTTGCTGAAATTAAGCTCAGCTGATACAGTATCATTGCCGAATTTGGCACTGTGCTGCAACTTGAAATCCTCGCCGCCTTTTACAATTTGTTGTTTAAGGGAATCTGACAGCCCTTCACCAAAACCGGTAAACTTCACCTGGTTTTGCAGGTATTCTAAATTTTTCTCGTTCATGACTATATTATTTTGATTGTTATTTAACTCCTGGCTTTCGAGCCGTGTGATCCTTTCACTTACCATCGCCGAAATATCGATCAGCCCCTGGTCCCGGATTTGCTGCGACTTATCCTGCAACGCTTCACTCATAGCGCGGTATACCGAGCGGATAGCCATGTACCCATAAACATCACGGTCGGTGGATGACTCATAGCAGAATTCCTTTGTCTCGTAGTGATCCTTAAAGCAAAAGAGCCCTTCCCTGGTAGCAGCTTCGGAATCATTCAGGAAGGCAACGAACTCATTGCCGTCTGACCTTTGTTTTAGCATATAACTAAGGATCTCCTGGTAGTCATCAGGACGTATTTTCATAGCATAATTATTAAAATGCCAATGGTTGCGCCCTGATGAGCAGGCTGTTCTTTACATGCAATTCCAGGTGCCTGCCACCATTTTTTTCCATAAGCTGTATGGCAAGGTATTTTTTGTCTGGGATTGTAAATTTGGTGACAGCAAATACGATAAACCGGTCTGATTGCCCTTCTATAGCAGCCACATTGTTTTGGGTGTATAGCGGGGTAACTTCAATTTCCTGTATGGCGGTCCGTTTGGCTTTGCGTTGGTCACGGATAAAAAATCGTAATTGGTCAATGTCGTATTTGATATTGGAGCGGTTCTCTATACGTATGCGGAAATACAAAACATCATTATGGATGGACAAACCTTCCATCGTAAAGCGTATACCGAAATTCCGGTCTTTAACGCCCCGGACATTCTCCGGCAGCCCCGCAGCGGCTTTGGCGTACTTCTGTACTTCCGCCTGGTTGGGCTTTTCCGCTGACAACAGCAGGTTACCGTTTTGCGCTTTGCCCTCAGGTACCGAAAGGTTAAGCGCTGCAGGTTGGCTGGAATAATTGATGATAAAAGAATTAAGCCTGCCATCCGCTGTCACCACGCTGATGTTGGTTTCCGGGAAGCTGTCCCTTGCCGCCTTTACCTGTAGGATATTTTCAACACCTTTAGCTTTCCGGGCCAGAACATCCTTTGAGCCCCTGTCCACACTGATAATAGCTTGTGGGAAAATGATGTTGCTGGTCTTGGAATACCCGATTTCCATCCTGTAAGGGGCGATCGATTGTAACCCGCTGTTACTTTGTTGTGCCTTTACACCTGTGATCGTAAGCAAAAGGGAAAACCCGATTGCCATTATGTTACTAAACTTTTTCATCTTTTTGATTTTATGCTTGTAAAACTGGTCAACAAAAAAGGCAAATTGAAATCAAGTTTAATATTCGATGAGTTCCCTACCATTTACCTTAATAATATGGATAGCCTGATCGCTACTGCCCGGAGTAATAAGGTAGCAACATGTTTAGGCATACAGGATTTTAGCCAGCTTCGCAAGGACTATGGTAGAGAGCAGGCAGATGTTATAATGAACATTACGGGCAATATTGTAAGCGGTCAGGTAACCGGTGATACGGCCAAACAATTATCAGAACGTTTTGGTAAAATTATGCAGGACAGGGAAAGCCTTTCCATTAATAGTGGCGACACTTCCATTAGCCGCTCCAAGCAATTGGAATCAGCGATCCCGCCCTCAAAAATATCAGCTTTAAGTTCCGGTGAGTTTGTGGGAATGGTAGCCGATGACCCGACGAGTAAAATTGAACTTAAGACATTCCACTGTGAGATTATTAATGACCACGATGCATTAAAAAAAGAAGAGGAAAGCTATAAGGAGATACCGCCGGTCCGTAAACTGGATAACACTATGATACATCGCAATTTCCTTCAGATCAAACAGGATATACAGGACATTATTCAGTCTGAAATGGAGCGGCTGCTTAATGATCCGGGGCTGGCTTACTTGGTTGTAAAGAAAAAGTAGGTTAATCAATGATGGTGAGATATTCTAGCTTGTTTGCATTCCATAAACCAAGTTCCTTTTCATTAAGAGGTTTAATTGAAATAATTTCGTAGGCTTTATCTAAAGTACCGTCCGGGTTAACTGTAAGTATACGTTTTTTATTAGTCACCTTTTTCAATCGCATCCTAACCACATCATTTTTCACCAGTTGTTTAGGGAAGAGTTCCGCATAAGGAACTTGAAATAAATTTGCTGCTTTATTTATAGACCTAAGATTATATTTAAACCTGATTTTCATATTTTCCGCTTTACTTACAAAGCTTTCGGGAAGTTCGAGTTCCTGTGACAATTTGAGCTGTGATAAATAAGGCATATGTCTTATCCGCAGTTCTCTTATACGATCTATTATATAATAATCAAGCTCTAATACAATTACTTCAAATACCTCGTCTTTCATGAATTAAAAAACGAGAAAGGAAATAGTTTACATGAAATTCTACACAACCTCATAGTGTATTTTAAATTTATCGATTTGTGTTTTTTGAAATTACCATGAGATTATGCGTTTTTAAAATGTGAATTTACAGGAAGTGATTTTCTGCACACATAATATTTATGAGTTGTATGCAATATATTCCCTCGAATTTTACAGGTTATAATTAATTGTTCAATAAATTGAAAAAATATTTACGGTATTCGTAAAAATGCACATCTGCGTTTAAAATAGCAAAAATACCCATTGATAGGGATGTTTTGATATTGTCATCTTTACTACTTTTCGCCCCAATAAACCAACGGACTTTTAATGGCAGCCACAGCCCTTATGCCATGTAATCTTTCTTAAGTAAAACCTATTCCCTATGATTCGATTATTTACAATTATTGTATTTACTGTATTCTCGTGCAGTAAACTCTGCGCCCAGGATATACTCTGGGAAAAATCTTATGGAGGCATCCATGCTGAATACCTGCTGGACGCACAACCCACAGCCGATTATGGCTTTATCCTCGCCGGCAGTTCACAGTCAGGAAAGACTGGAAATAAAACAGATGACAATAACGGCGATCTTGATTATTGGATCTGGAAAATGAATGAATCCGGCGAACTGGACTGGCAGAAAAGTTTTGGAGGGACAGGTACAGATATGTTATACAGCGTGCGAAATACTAATGACGGAGGCTTTATACTGGCTGGAATATCCGATTCCCAGGCCGGGATACATAAGAAAGATTCCTGCCAGGGTCAAAGCGATTTCTGGATAATCAAGCTCAATGCAAAAGGCGGCGAAGAATGGCAGAAAACCATCGGTGGATCGGGGCAGGAACTTCTGAAGAGCATTACGCAAACCAATGACGGAGGCTATATTATCGGCGGCTCATCGGCGTCATATATATCTGAAAAAATACTTAAAGGTGGGACAGATCTTTATGGGAAATCAGAAAATCCCAGAGGCAGCATGGATTATTGGGTTGTGAAGCTGGACGAAAAAGGAAATATCCAATGGCAACGTACAATTGGAGGGGAATATTCTGATATTCTGGAAAGCATAGAGCAGACTTCAGATGGCGGATATATAATAGGCGGCTCCTCAAACTCGCAAATATCGCAGGATAAGGCGGAGGATAATTATGGTAAAGGTGACTATTGGATAGTAAAATTAGATAGAGAAGGTTCCACAGAATGGCAAAAAGTCTTAGGGGGTGAGCAAGATGACCATCTAAGCTGTATCATCCAAACTAAGGACGGTGGATATCTTGCTGCGGGCCATTCGGCCTCGGCAGTTACAGGCAATAAAAGTAAATCCAATAAAAAAGGAACAGATTTTTGGATTGTAAAGCTGGATGTTTCCGGTGAGTTGCTTTGGGACGAAACCTACGATACCGGAAGTACTGATATAGCAACCTCGCTAATAGAAAATAATGATGGCACTTTGCTTTTAGGAGGTTATGCGCAAAGTGAAGTAATCGGCACAACCAAAAAAGACAAAAAAGAAATCAATGATTATTTAGCGTTGAAGCTATCTGTAGAAGGTGATGAAATATGGAAAAAAACTGTAGGTAGTGGTGGAGAAGATATTCTCAGGAAATTGATTGAGACACGGGATGGTGGTTATCTTTTAACTGGAACTTCAAACGGCGGCATATCCAGGGATAGGAATAGTGAAAAAGGCAGTAACGATTTTTGGGTGGTAAAGCTTAAAGATAAGCAGAAGAGAGAAAACCCTAAAAGAAAAACATTGCTGGAAGCCATACCTAATCCTGCAAATGCGTTTACAAATATTATAGTAGGGTTTGAATTTAATTCTGGTACCGCGACATTATTTGACCTTTCGGGCCGCCAGCTGCAAAGTTTCCCGGTGACAACAAGGACGATCCCCTTAGAAATGGGTTCTTACCCTGAAGGAGTTTACATAGTTGAAGTTAAAACCGATAAGGGGACTGACTCTGTTAAAGTATTAAAAGGTAAAAATTAAGCAAGATGAAAACAAACATGAAGATACCATTACTTTTAGCCTTTGCGCTGATCAGTTTAAACGCATTTTCACAAACGGAAACAATGGGATTTGAAATACCCGATTACGCAGCGAAGAGCCCTGAAGCGGCGAGCTTTTTAAAATATGGGGACTATCCCGTGAATTTAGCAACCGGTATACCCGGAATCTCAATCCCATTATACACTATTGAAGCAAATGGCATTAGTATACCCATTACCCTAAACTATCATGCCTCAGGTATCAAGGTAACAGAGGAGGCGACATGGGTGGGCTTAGGATGGAATATCAATTATGGCGCCCAGATCATACTAAGTGTTAAAGATGCTGTTGATGAGGGCAATGCTCAAATTAATAACCTACCCAATCCTGCTAATGTTACAAGCTATTATAATAGCCATCCATATGCCTTTACAGGAGGCCCAATCTCAAACGAACAGTTGGATAAATCACGTGTAAGGGATATATATAATTTTTCTTCACCTACGGCAAACGGAAGTTTTTATATTGATAATGGAACATTTGTAGTTTTTCCACCTGACGCATTTCAGGTTTCGAGAGATCCTTATGTAAATGGAGAAAGGCCATTATTAGGGATTAAATTTAAAATAACCGATGCATCAGGAAACGTCTATTTATTTAAAACAGAGGAAATATCAGTAAGGCAGTTTACACATGGTGATACCTACACCAGTGCATGGTATGCTGACAAAATTATAACACTAAATAAAGATGTTATAGATTTTGTTTATGAGGGCGATGGAGATCTAATAGAGTATGACTGGACAGAGAGTTATGATGTCTACAGAAGCGGAAATTTATGCGGCTGTCCAGGAAATCAATCTAGTTTTTCGAATGGGGTATCTCCTTTACGTGTTTTGAGTGGCAATACAACCACAAGATCAAAGAAAATCAGCGAAATAATTTTTAATGGTGGAAAATCAAAAGTTGTATTTGTAAGACAGGCAGGAAGGCAGGATTTGGTAAATGCCAATAGCGTTTTAGATAAACTGGAAATTAGGCACATTAACCCAGGTACTAGTGATTTTTCGCTAATAAGGGGATATGACTTTATCTATGACTATTTCAATTCTAATGCCACTGGCACATTAGCCTATAGAAACAAAAGGCTCAAACTTACAAGTATTGAAACATTATTAGATGGCGATACGCACCGATTTGAATATTCGTCGGCGGCACTTCCAAGCAAAAGATCTCAAGATCAAGATTTTTACGGCTACTTTAACAATGCGCATAATAATAGTATGGTCCCAACGGCACCAAATAGTTCAATTCAGCCTGGAAACAGAAATGTTAATCCAGACTACAACCAAGCTGGTATACTAACGGAAATTCACTATCCCGCAAAGGGCTATACAAAATTTACTTTTGAAACAAATCAATATTATCAGGGTGATGGAATGGTATATGAGGGAATAAGTCTTCCTTTATCCAGCGGTGATTACCATCCAACATTATCATTTCCAGATACATTTAATCAAGCCCAGATGTTATCAACTTCTGCAGACTTTGTTGTCGAAAATAATAACACGACAGCAACTGTAAGCTGGACCGTTCGTAATAATGTCCCTCAGGCATTGCACCTTTTGAATCACCAATTCGTAAGGTTAAAAATTAAAAAGAACAATGTGGTAATCTACAATGGGCCTAATAAAACTCGGGAGGAAACATCGAGTACCACAGTAAACTTATCAACCGCAGGCACTTATACATTTATATTGGAATGTTATGGAAAGAATGTACAAATGAATGGCACACTCACTTTAAGAAATGGGCACATGGCTTCTATCAACCCATACGTAGCCGGTTTAAGAGTTGCAAAAATTGAAAATTTTGAAAATGATGGTATACCGTTGACCAGAAAGGTTTATAATTATAATGATGCGGTCAACGTTGGCAGATCAAGCGGAAAATTGGTAGTCGAGGATAATCCTGTTAATTATACTACACGTACAATGAAAACCTATTCTACTGATATTTGTCCCGGGACTAACTTTCAGCCTGCATTAGTTTACGACAATACATATAGTGTAACCTCTGTTCCGCAGTTTAGTTTAAAAGGGAATACAGTAGCCTATCAATACGTTAAAGAGACGGACATTAACGTAACTGACAATTCAAAAAATGGCTATACACTCTATAAATTTACTACAGGCCCCGACTATGTCATTCATCCAACTTTAGTTTTTGATATGTCTTGGAAACGGGGCCAAATTCTGGAAAAAACTATTTATAAGTCAGTGGGAACTTTTAATTATGAACTACAAAAAACAATAAACACATATAACGAAGATACCAGGAAGACAGCGACAATCAGAGGCTTTAAAATGTTACGCTTTGCCAATGTATACATTGATGAAGATCCTGCCCATCCCATGACGCCTCCCCCGCACGCAAATCTGACTGACTGTGGTGTGCCTCAAAATGTCAACAGTACTTTTCAAATGCTGAATTATACTTTCGACGTACCGTGGCAGTATTTGAAATCAACGGAAATTACTGAAAACTTTTACGACTCAACTAACACTCTCACAGGCACTGTTATTACCAATAAAACCTATAATTATAATAACACGGCACATCTCCAGTTATCAAGCGAGTTGACCTCAACATCGACAAGTGGTGAAACTATTGAGTCCAGATATTTTTATCCGGGAGATACCGAAGTATCTACTGAACCTTGCGTAGCTGACCTAATAGCTAAGAATATGATTAGCAAACCACTTAAAACACAGCATTTCCGGGGGAGCACTATACTGAGTGAACAAATAACCAAGTATAAAAATTGGGGTAATTACATCATCCAACCAGAATCGTTGCAAGCTTATAAGGGTGGCCTGACTGCTAATATTGAAACTAAAATTCGTTTTAATCTGGTGGACAATAATAACGGTAATGTATTAGAGATGCAAAAAGAACATGGTATAAAGATATGCTACATCTGGGGGTACAATAAAACAAAGCCTGTTGCTAAAATATTAGGTGTTAATTACACAAGTATTCCTCAGCAATTAATAACAGCAATTCAAAGTGCAACGAATAGCCAGCCTCTAACTCAGACTAGATTGTCTTCGCCGGAATTGAGTATTCTTACCGCGTTAAATAACCTGAGAAATGATCCTGCATTGGCGAATGCAATGATAACTACATATACCTACAGACCATTAACAGGTGTTTCTACAATTACAGACCCAGTTGGTTTCCAGATGCGATATGAATATGATGAGCAGGGAAGGCTGCTTGTTGTTAGAGATATCAATGACAATATTCTTTCAGAAAACCAGTACCACGTTAAGCCTTAAAACCAAACCACATGAAAAAATTATTATTTGCTTTCTGCTTGCTTCCGGTTTTGGCGTTAGGGCAGACTACTACTAAAAACTATATTAAAACGCTTGTTTATCGTACGGAAACCGACATATCTGACCCTACCAAGGCACAGGCCAATGTTACTTATTATGATGGTATTGGGCGACCAATGCAAAATGTGGTAGGAAAGGCGACACCGGAAAGTATGGATATTGTCACGGCAATTGAATACGATGGCTTTGGAAGGCAGGGCAAAGGATATCTCCCTTATGCAGCAGCCACATCGGACCTTAGTTTTACTGACGAAGCTCCCGCAAAGACAATAGCATTTTACAGCGCACTTTACCCCACTACGACCAATCCGTACAGTGAAACTTTTTATGATCAGTCACCCCTTAACAAAATACTGAAGCAAGCCGCACCGGGAACGGAATGGAGCGGACATAGTGGTGATGATAACGACAACACTATTAAGTTTGTTTACACTGCTAATAAGGAAAGCGATGCCATATGGGAACTTCATGCTACAGCGACTTGGAATACAGCAACCAAAGTTTTTGATATATTATTACAACGCACCGGCAGCTATGCGGCTGGCGAGCTTTATAAGACTATCACACAGAATGAAAATAAGTCAGGATCTGTTTATACTGGAACAGATGTGTCGCTGAAAATAAATACAATAGAAGAATATACTAATAAAGAAGGCCAGCTTGTACTAAAAAGAACGTTTGACACTACCGGCATTCCTTTAAACACTTATTATGTGTATGACCAATTCGGATATTTATCCTACGTTCTCCCCCCTGAGACGGGCGGTGCATTTGTGGAGGATATGTGCTTCCAATATAAATATGATAAGCGCAATAGGCTTGTAGAGAAAAGGGTGCCTGGAAAAAATTGGGAATTTATAGTATATGATGCTCAGGATAGGCCGGTAGCAACAGGTCCGACCCTTTCACCTTTTGGAGGCACTGCAACAGGCTGGATTATGACAATGTATGATGCCTTTGGGCGTGTTGCATACACCGGATGGTACTCGGGAGCCACAGTAGGAACTTCTGCTGATCGCAATACAATGCAAAATAATCTTTTCCCTGCTGTTATTGCAAGATCCTCTGCTCCGATTACAATTGATAATATTCAGGTTAAATATACTGCCGTAACAGGATTTTCAGGCATGAAGCTGTTAACTGTTAGTTATTATGATAATTATTCTTTCCCGGGGGCACCAACGCCGCCAACATCTATAGAAAATCAAAGTGTGCTGGCTAGTGTTAAAGGATTAACTACAGCAAGGTGGACACGAGTTCTTACCACACCGTATGAAACGTATGGGGAATTATCTTATACTTTTTATGACCTCAAGGGAAGAGCGATACGAACTGTGCTCAACAATCACTTGGGAGGGTATACCATATCCGATACAAAATTGGACTTTGCGGGTAAATCGATATCTAATGTGACAAAGCACAAACGAAACAGTAGTGCTTTAGAAATTAAAATCAATGAGGGATTTTCTTATAGTAATCAGGACAGGCTCCTTACAGTAACGCACGGTATCAATGATACGTCTATTCCACAGGTTTTGTCTTCCAATTTGTATAATTCAATGGGCCAATTGGTATCAAAGTCGGTTGGTAGTGCCCGACAATTCACCAACTTACAGCAGATAAACTACAAGTATAATATAAGAGGATGGCTCACAGATATAAATAACGTAGATGACCTGACTGAAGGGCCGGGAGGGAAAAATGATTTTTTCGCACTTCGCCTTAGCTATGCATCTATCGGAAATAATGTAAATGGACAAGTTTCACCTCTTTATAATGGAAATATTAGTGAATGTCAGTGGATAAGTGCGAGTGATGACATACTTCGTAAATATAGCTACAAGTACGATGTACTCGGACGGTTAAATAATGCATACTATCAGAAGCCGGGTCAGGCAGTTATTCAAAATGGCAGTTATAATGAATCCGCCTCCTACGACAGGAACGGCAATATAACCTCACTAACCCGTACAGGCGGCTTTGACGACCCAAGTACCGTCATAAATATTGACAATCTTACCTATAGTTATGCCCTGGGCACTAATAAGCTAACAAAAGTAGTAGACAGTTCTGATAGCCCCCAAGGCTTTAAGGATATTAACGTTGCAGATAGCGACGATTATACATATGACCTAAGCGGGAATCTAACGACTGACAGAAATAAAGGTATTGTAAAGATTTTGTATAACCACCTGGGCCTGCCTACAGCTATTTCATTTGATAACACTGAAACAAAGAAAATAAAGTACGTCTATAACGCAGCAGGAACTAAGGTTAAAAAAACAATAATTGATGGGGCAACTACTGTCAACATAGATTATTTAAGCGGGTTTCAATATAAAGATGAGGTTTTACAATTTTTCCCTACAGCAGAGGGTTATGTTGAGCACACTCCATCAAGCACCGCAGGGCAACCTGGCTCATTTAATTATGTATATCAATATAAAGATCACCAAGGGAATGTCAGGATGGCATTTGCCTATACTAGTAGTGGTGCAGGTAAGATTATTTTAAAGGGGCAAAACAACTATTATCCATTTGGGCTGAAGCACCTTAACTATAACATGGAATACCTCGAGTTCCAGGAAATAGAAGATGAAATTGTGCTCTACCCGCCACTCTCTACTTCAGGCAAATTAAAGAACAGGTATAACTATAATGGTAAAGAATTTGAAGATTATTTGGGGTTAAATGTTGCTGAAATGGATTACCGCCAGTATGATCCTGCATTAGGACGATTTGGTGTAGTAGATCCACTTGCAACAGCAACTCCGGACCAAAGCCCTTATCATTTTGCATTTAACAATCCGGTATATTTTTCAGATCCTACAGGCCTGCAGGGTGACGGAAATATATTTAGGGATTTACTTGATAAATCTGGGGATGGTGCTACATTCTGGCAAAATAACAATGATGGAAGCTTTAGCAGTTCAAATCTGCTTTATGATTTAGCAAGTAGATCATTCTACAATACTGCTGAAAGTTCTGAGACGTTACCAAGGCTTGAAGTTAATTACAGCAGAGCCAGGTGGGATAATGGAGGTGCTGGTCTTTTAGCGCAATTTGAGTATCATGTTTACTCACACGGCAGTAAATATGGCTATTGGAGAGAAGATGAATCCCGAAGGTATTGGGATGATGCCCAGGAAACCTTGGACTACCTGGGAGCCGTACCAGTCGCCGGTGAACCTATAGATTTTGTAAATGCAGTTATATCTACAGCTCGCGGTAATTATGGATCAGCAGCTTTAAGCCTCGCTGCCGTAGTACCTGTGGCAGGATGGGCAGCAACAGCAGTTAAAATACAAAAGCACCATATTATACCAAAAGCTGTTTATAGGGATGCTGCAAAAGCAATACAAAATGCCATAGAACTTAATGGTGGGTTTAATTTAAAGAAAATACCCTTTCCATTTCACGGAAATCATCCGCAGTACAATATCTTTGTAACAAACCAATTAAATAATTTAAAAGATATCTCTCCAGGATCTATTCAAAATTTACAAAAGGATTTAAATAGTTTAATTAATACTGCATACGACAACTATAAAGCAACTGGCGGGGCGGAAAATTTAAATGAATTTTTTAGAAAACTTAACCCTTAACATAATGAAATATTATCAAATTGACCGAAGTGGAGAACCTAAAATAATAGGAATTAAAACAGGTACATCACAAGTTGAATTGATTGATGAGGCTATCGAAAAAAATCAGGCTTATATTGATTTTGAAAATCATTTTAGCGGATACAATAAAGAATTTTGGGAAAATCAGGACATAATATACACGTTAAATCCTCCTGTTATAAAAGGTAAAATGCTCAAAAAAGCTAAAATTACTGACATAATGGGATATGGGCCAAATTATCAGTTCTTATATAAAGTATTTAGTGAAAAATACATCAAAATGATTAACGCTTTCAGCTTACCTAAAAATAAATCATTCGAGTTTGAAATTGAACATGTAGCTGAAAAATACTATTTATTGTTTATTGATACTATAAATTTAAAAAACATTAATTACGAAAAATCAACAGTTGTTACAGGGTTTAAACAATTAAACAATATTAAGTATCACTCTGTAAATAATAGAGAACAATACATTGAATTTAATTATAATAATCCATTAGGGAGATTCGAAAAAATTGCGATACAAAAAGAGTATTCTTTGCAAGATATAATTAGTATAGAAGCGACATCATTACCTTTTTATTCAGAAAGATTAATAGATTTTTTATTGGATTCGGGTATTACAGGTTTGCAGGTAGCCTATGAAAATTCAGTACAATTAGAATTTGTTTAACTAAATATAGAAGCCGGTTCTTTATTAAAACTGGCTTCTATTTTAATAATAATGAGATATTGTCAAATATATAGGACAGCAGAACCAAAAATTGTGGGAGTTGCAACAGGTGCCTCTCAAGTCGAATTAATAGTTAATGAGTCACAACCTGATTATCTTAATTATTTAAATTTTGAGAAGCACTTTGATTTCAATAATAAAGAATTTTGGGAGAAGCAATACAACGTGCAAAGTCTTAATCCTCCAATTTTTAATGGAGTCTTAAGAAAAAAAGCGACAGTTACAGACCTGATGAAATATGGTCAAATGTTTAGCTATTTAAGTTTTATATACAGTCAGAAGTTTATTGATATTTTAGCATCATTCAATGTTGCAAATTATAAAGCTTTTCCTGTTGCAATAAAAGACGTCACCGAGTTATATTATCTACTCTTCCTTGAAGGCATAACATGTCAAGAAATTATATTCGATAAATCTCTCGTATATACTGGGCACAAGGTATTAAATAACTTGAAGTATTATGAGATCTCTACTAACGACGAATTTATTGATTTATTAGAAAAAGAACCTTTAGCAACCTTTGAGAAAATAGCTATTTCTAAGGAACACTATTTAACAGATGTTATTAATATTCAAGGTGCCGGTGCGTATTTTTATTCTGAAAAACTAATTGATTTTTTGTTGGATTGCGGAATAACAGGTATGGAAATTAGCTATAAAAACTCAATGCAATTAGAATTTGTTTAACTAATAAATATAGAAGCTTGTTCTTCATTTAGAAACTGGCTTCTATTTAATAATAATGAAATATTATCAGGTCCAGGTATCTGCGGAGCCTAAAGTTATTGGTGTAAGTAATGGGGTCTACCAATTGGAAATAAACAATTCCAAGCTTGAGAAAAATGAAGATTTTAAAGAATTTTTAACTTTTTTTAAATCATCAAATCGTGAATTTTGGAAAAATCAATTTAAAATTAAAGATTTCAAAGTTCCGGTCATTGAAGGTAAATTATTAAAACGGGCTAAGCTCACGGATATTATGGGATATGCAGAAGAAATACCATTTCTATACGATGTATATAGTGAGAAGTTTATATCTACCATAGAGGCTTCAAATTTGCCTAATCACTCGAAATTTGAAGTGGCTATTCAAGATGTGAAGGAAAAATATTATCTTTTATTTATAGAAACAATAATTCTTGAAGATTTTAATTTCCAAGAATCTATGCTGCGTACTGGTTACGAAATGACAAAAAATCTCGAAGAATATCGGGTTGATAATTTCGATGAATATAAAGAATTGAGAAAATCTTGCAGATGCGGTATTAGACAATAAGAGGATACTGCAAGTATTTGATAAGTATTTAAAAATCAATAAGCCGGACCATGTGGCGATAGCCACAGCAACTAATGCAGCCAACAGCTTTACAGATAAAGTACAAATATATGCTGCCGAATACGGCCTTTTAGGTTCAAACGGAAGGATATATTTAAAAGATGAGCAAGGCAACGAAAGCCGGAAAATTATCTGTACCTGCTCCAACTGCAAAAATGATGAAGATTTCGACACCAATTACCGGATTTACGAAAAGTTCTTAAAAGAAGAGTTCGATGAATTAAGCAATATGGTACATTCTTCGTTGCCTTATGTAACAAAGCTTGGAATATGGGACGCGATATTTGATGGGCATTCATCATTGAACTACGAATTTTACGGCCGGGAGCATCGTTTGCAATTGGATACTAAAGACACGACAGACATTGAGCTGGAAAACAAATTTAATTACCGAAAACTGCTTAAACGATACTATCTGCAACCGTCTTCAATTCCCAAATATTTAGGCAAAGATGTAGAATCCCGTAAGCAGAAATATGCGTCCAAGTATGGGAGCGCTCTTTATCCCAATGAATTAAAAAATAAGGTTATCGTCATGATCCGTACTAATCATGATGGCTTAAGAGATCAAGAGGCCAACCTCTTTTTTGAACGTCTAATTGATGGTGAAGAAATAGATATAAGCACGAAGCTATTTGAGTATCATACTGTTTTTTCGCTTGTTGCTGCAACTGAAGAATATACGTTTTTAAAATTTGTCGAACAATTCCCTACGCAAATCCCTGAAGTACCTGGTAAAATAGTGAGAGTAGCCAAGTCAGTATTACCCATTCATTTTGAAGATCGCAGCGGAAGGGAATTCGAGCGGCTCGCCTTCGCATTCCTCAACAGTCAAAAACAGTGGAAGACCTTGGAATGGCTCGGCGAATCAGGCGATGATGGTGGCAGGGATATATGGGGAATAATGGATAAAGAAACTTATTGCTATCAATGTGCTAACTATCGAAGTTTGCCACTTGCCAAAGTAACGGCGGATATCGACAAATTACAAAGGGAAAAGCATATACCTCAAAATTTCATAGTAATATGTGGAGGGAAAATAGGCAACAAAACCCGAAACGCCATCAAAGAATATGCACAGCATGCGGGCATTCTTTGCACAGAGATTTGGAGCGGCGCTGAGTTTGAGGAAAAACTTCGCACACTGGCTCCCGAACTTATAGAACGTTTTGTACACGGGGTGGATTTCCCAAAGAAAAATGTCACCGACCGTGACATTCTTATAGCTTTTTCAGGATGCTTTGACCGGCCCGCTTTTACAACAACATTTCGAAATGAAGTAAACATACCTGATTTTAAAAAAGCGATTACCGACACTATTGAAGTATTAAATACAGGAATACACCGCCTGCGGGATGGGACGATAATTGAAACGTTCCCTTCACGGCATCAGATCAAGGATGCGGATATTAGACAAAATATGGCGGTCATCTATGATAAAGTCGTACAACTGAGGAACACATTCAACGCTTTAAAAAAAGAACAGGAGATTAAGCCCTGCGGATGCGACCAGGAGGATTGCCCTGTTTATATTTTAACGGACAAAGCCTGCAAGGCCATGGACGGCTTACGGAACCAGATACTTGGAGATTTTTCAGGACTCATGCCGGATTTTAAAATACGCAAATGTCAGCAATTATAAATCAGTACTTACCCGATGGGCATCAGCGTGGTGCTATTAGGATAATAGCGCAAAACTTGCTCGAAAATCAGGGCTTGGACGAAGAACAAAAAGCGTTGTTTACAGTAATTAAAGCCATTTTTGAACTCGACTTGCTTGAGGGCAGCAGCCATGCTGAATATATTAATGATTTTAAGGTTTCCGGCGGGGTACTCGATCTTATAGCGCATCATTTGCCCCAAACCGAAAATCTCTACATACAGGCTTATTTTCAGGACGTGCTACAGGTTAATAAAAGGGATAAGTACAACAACTGCAAGGCAGCCCTTGAAAGCTATTGGAGATTAGCAGCAACATATACTGAAATAGCAGAGAAACGGGAATTCTTTTTGAGGATAATAAACATTCTTAAAGGGCTTGGAAAAGGCAATAAGCAACTGCTTCCGTTCTATTTCGACGCAATCAGCGCAGCGCTCATGGCTGGGGATATGCAGACCAATACTTATACTATAACGAAGCTGGCCAAAGAATTAGTTGTGTTTAACCAGGAGGCAGAAAAGTACGCCGCTTTCGCAGAAAAAATAGACACTTCAATAGAGCATCTTTTAAACGAAAAGAAGTTCAGGGAATACCGGAAATGCAATTTAGCCCTGGCGGTCTTACGGCCTGAAAGGGCGTTGGAATACAGGGTGAACGCTGCCCGCAGTTATGTTATGGATGCCGATCATTATGATGCGACAACCAACGCATTGCAATATACCGTGGCCTCCTTATATCAAAAAGCACTGCGTTTTTTGCAGGATTTACAGATCAAAAACGAAGAAACAGAAAACATCCGCAAGCGTCTTGTGGCGATACGGGTTAAAGCCGCAGCGCAGCATCGGTTAATTGGAAATCTGCCACCAGTAGCATTAAAGCAAAGGGAATTTAAAATGCCCGATTTTGATAACTTCATTCAGGGTATTTACTGGCTGATTAGCTTTGATTTACCTCCCCGGCAAAAGTATATCGATGACCTGGAAAGAAATAAAGGCACTTTTCTACATATGCAGTTTTTAGAATCGCACGTAAATGATGCCGATGGCAACACCACAGGTATAAGTCCCGATGGTAGTAAGACCATCTACCGTGATGCTGCCTATATGCGAAGCCACGTTTGTAAAACCATTTTATGGCCTGCGTACGACAAGTTTTCGGAAAAATTTTCGATATCCGAGCTGGAAGCGTTTTGGATGATCTCATCAAGTGCCTTTATTCCTAAAGAACGTATGGACATTTACGCCCACGGGCTCTATCAGGGATTTTGTGGTAATTTTGCTGTGGCGGTACACCTGCTTGTCCCGCAAATTGAAAATGGCCTGCGCTACGTTCTCAATACTAACGGGATAACGACCCGTAAAGTCGCAGAAGATATACAAACCGAAAATGGCCTGACTACTAACTTTAGTATTCTGTCCGGTGTGCTCCATGAGGATTTATTATTCGATTTGGAAGGCCTGCTTAACGAGCCGTTTGGTGAAAATATCAGGAACCTTTTAGCACATGGGCTTGTAGATACCGGAACACTATTCGGCCCACCGGGCTTTTACACATGGTGGATTGCCTTAAAGTTAGCCTTAACGCTTGAATCTTATAAATCAGCACATAAACTATAAACCTCAGATAGTCTTCAAACAAACATAATAAACAACCTAAGCTATGAGCAATATGGTTACTAAAAACCTTAACGAACTCACCGTAGGTGACCTGATAAAAATTTTCGATGACTTCAAGGATAAGGGACTGATCTTCGATGCCGGTTTTGAGCAGATTGCCAGACGGTTCTTAAGTAAATACGTGCCGGGAATATCATTTTCCACAGCGTTTGATGCCTTGAAAGCTGCGTATGAAAAACATATGGAGGAAAGCGATGATATTGTGATTATTGTTAATGGCAAGGAAGAGGTGCTAAAGAGTGATATACCTGATGATGAGGAGCAATTCTATGAATACATCTGTAGGAAATATTTTTTCCTTAAAAGGGAACCCCGTGTAGAATTAATGAATTTATACCGGCAGGCCACTGAGGACCTAAGGTCGGTTGATGAAACCCTGAAATATATCAACGATAAACTTGAAGAGATCACAAAGCGAAACAAAGCTGGAGAAATACAGGAAAAAAAGCCCATACTGTACCATTACCAAAGGCTAAATGAAAAGGCTAAATCCCAGATATATGATTTTATGCTCTATGAAATCGAGGAATACGCTCTTAGCTCGTCCTATGACATGCTGGCATTTTCCTTTGACCGTGTGCCTTACAATTACAGGTGGAACCCGGATGGTTACAAGCCAGCCATACCCAATGACCTGATGAATAAGTTCGGGGATTTGCCTTTTCCTAAATTCAGGGAACTTGTTAAGCTCTACAAGGAAGACAAGGTGGCGTTCTTTAGCTATTTAGACCAGTTTATCCAACAACAAAACATAGTTAATGATATTAGATATCTGCTCACCAAACATCACTTGTTTGAAAAAAGGTCGGATGTTATCTTGGAGGCATTAAGTACTTATGAAACAGGCGCAAAAATCATGTTTGCAAACGCGGTTCCTACTATTATTGAGGGAATCTTTCATGACCTGTGCCTGCTCAGTGGCGATACAGAGGATAATTTATTGCAACAGGGATTCCAGTATAAGCTTGACTTCCTGCAACCTGTGCTGAGTTGGGAACTCTATTACGAATATTATGCTTTCCGGTTCCGCATATTCAGAAATAAGGTGGCACATGGGCGCCTTGAAAAATCAGATGTGGATGAATTAGCAGACTTGTTACTCCTGGACTTGCATCATGTCATAAAGATGGCTTTTTCAAAAAAATTGGCCCTCAACAAAAAATTATCTCTTATTGATAAATTATCCCAAAGCATCGAATCCCCAGACTACAAATATCTAATAAAATATATTCTGCAATCCAAATATGAAGTGCCTGATTATTATGGATTGAATGATACTATTAATGCAATTGAAGCATTAAAGCACCAAGAGGATTTTTGGACATACCTCGAAAAGCTGATCGCTGAAGGAGGTGAGCCGGAAAAGCATGGTATCATTTCAATAATCCATACCCTGACTACCGATGAGTCGCTTAAAGAAAGGGGCAAAGCAATTATGAAAAAAGCTCGTATAGGAAAACCTGATAAAAAAATTGCCGCAAATTACTTAAAGTCCCTTAGTGAGTAGATAAGTGATCACAGTTTTACTCTTGGGCATCCCCTCCGGGCCGGGCTTTCCACTCTAATCTTTTCCGGTTGGAAAAGGATACCCGCTGCAATCCCTTATGCGGCTATCACGGTTTGCCGATATTTCAACGAAATTGATATACGCATTCATACGCTATAATAATTACAACACTTATTTAATTGGTGCCGAGTATTATATTAAAAAAATGGTTAAATTAGCATATGCTTTTGGCAAGCGTGCCCGTTCGTGCAAAGATATAGTCAGCCAATTAATTGTTTAATAACGCAAACCTGCCTGCTTATTATCCAAACAAGATTACGAACGCAAATACTCCGGATAACTAAGTAGGTCTAAAACAGGAATGTACTATGAAACCTATCGAGTATTTAAAACTCCAAGCAAAAAATCTTCACAAAGATTTCAAAACCCAAACTTCTTCATTCGACCCCGAATTGCGTCGTAACGTGTACGGGTATGATCCGAAGTATTTCAAGTTCGACCTTCTGGTCGATAACTTCAACATAAGCCAAGAAAAATTCACGCTGATGAATGCCCAACACATCATTGCAAAATTATGCGGACTTGAAAAATGGACGGACTTATCAAACGCTTCGCCAGCCAAAATTGAGTTATCGGTTAAACTGTATAATAACATGGACCGAGTTGAAGTGCGGGACTGGGAGGAATATGTCTCGCGTATTGAAACCGAAAATGAAGTAGAGCTCGATGATAAATTTAAAATGCAAATCTTTACAGAAGTTTTCTTAGAATGGGAACAAGAGGTTTATTACGACGATTACAGGTTGTCAAAAGACGAAGATTCAGAAATTGAATGGGAACAGGATGATTCAGTTTCAAGTATAGCTACCGGAAAAATCACCATACTTCCTCTAAATAAGGATGAAAGGGAAGAATTTATTGAAACAGCAAATCAGTCATTCAAGCGCGTCTTTGAGCGTATTGAACCAGAAAACCCAGCATTGACCCGTTCATTGTGGGATGCGGAAAAATATATCGATGACGAAATACTGACCCCTGATAATTTGCCGATCGACCGCGATTATGCGTTTTCCCTGGTTGATGCTTTCATGGTTGGCCACGTGATACAACTTGCCGTTAAAGCTGACGATCAGGCCGCACAAATTAAATAGATACGTAATCCTGATGCAATCACTACTGTAGTATTGTATGTACCAACAACCTTATAAATCCGGCTCCCCGCCGGATTTTTTTTTGCCTGTAACAGCCTTTTGCATGCTGTTAGTTATAAATCGCTAATGCAGATGTATGGAAAATTTCAAAGTTAATCTGCGAGCAACAGAAGACCACTGTCCCGGCTTGCGCTGACGTATTTCCCTTTCATCCCCTCCACTTTATCTGTTGAAAGCGAGCCGTATGCTGGTCCCCGTTTCTTAAGGGCGAAGTTATGGCTGCCCCCTTTTTGGGTTTCAAGATCAGGCCCTTTCGGGTTTGGCAAAAAATCTCCACACTTCCTCTGGTCGGTAGTATTTTTTGCGCAAAACCTTGCTCCCCTTGGAGACAGCCTTATTCTGCCCTTGAAACGAAACCAGCATACTCCGGCTCTTTACACGAATAAAAAAAATGTCAGGGATCAACAACAATAATACACAGCAACTACAAGGCAAAACGAAACAGCTCCTCCTCTCATTGCCGAATAAATTTTTAGGGATTGGGGCAGCAAATCAAAAAGTTTTAACATTCAAAATTAATGGGTTATGGAAATCACAGGTAGAATAACAGCAGATGCCACCGTAAAAACAGTGAGCGGCGACAAAGAGGTGGTCAATTTCAGTATCGCTATCAATGATAGCTACAAGCCGAAAGACAGCACCGAGGTAAAGGAATTTACAACCTATATCAATTGTGCCTACTGGCTGAGCAGCAAAAGGGCGCAGGTGCTTAAAAAAGGTGCAATCGTTCAGGTAACGGGGCGTATCGGTATGAACGTGTACATCAACGGTGAGGGCGATGCCGTAGGCAGCCTGACATTTCATACTAACGACTTTAAAATATTGGCATTTGCCAAAAAAGCGGAGGCAGCAACTACTAATGCACCTGTTCCACAGGCAGCGGGAGAACAAAGGGCAGATAACGACGACCTGCCTTTTTAAACCAATCCACCTTCATTCATTAACAATTATAAATTATAGAAATCATGGCACACGATATAAATTTCAACGAAAACACAGGGATGCACAGTTTTTTTAGCGTAAAGGAAAAAGCATGGCATGGCTTGGGGCAAATCATTTCTGATTATCCTACAAGCGGGGAAGCCATACAGCATGCAGGGCTAAATTACGAGGTAGCCAAACGCCCAAACACACACATACTGCCAAGTGGGGTAAACATCACATCTAAAAACAGTTTCTATACCTACCGCACAGATAATGAGGCGGTATTGGGCGACAAAGTGGGCAGGGATTACCACATCATACAGAACAGGGATGCATTCACCTTCTTTGACAGCATCGTAGGCGGTGGCGATGGCATCCTTTACGAAACTGCAGGGGCTTTGGGTAATGGGGAACGCATATTCATTACCGCTAAACTCCCTAACTATATCCGTGTCGGGGGCAACGACATCATTGAAAAGTACATTTTCCTGACCACCTCCCACGATGGGACAGGCGCAATAACCGCAGCTTTTACGCCCATACGTGTGGTATGTGCCAACACCTTAAATGCTGCCCTGAAGAATATGGCTAACGTAGTACGCATCCGCCATACGGCAAATGCTAAAGACCGATTGGCACAGGCGCATAAGGTAATGGACATTGCAGATACATTAAGTATGCAGATGGAAGCCATTTTTAACGACTGGTCAAAAGTGCGCATTACCGATGATGAGGTTAAAAAACTAATACAGGTCGCATTAGCGCCCAACAAGGAAGTACTTAAGAACCTGCGTGAGGGCAAAGACGAGGAACTCTCTACCTGTTTTACCAATATGGTAGATGCGGCACATGAATACGCCCTGACTGAAGAAACCCAACAGTTTGTAACCACCAAAGGGACGGTATTCGGGGCTTTTAATGCGGTAACGGGTTATTTCCAAAATGTACGCAGCTACAAAGATGGCGAAGCCAAATTGAAATCCCTGCTCATGGGCGGTACGGCGCAATTGCGCAATCAGGCTGCATTCAACCTGTGCGCTGATTTTGCAAGGCATGGCGCAGGTGTTTTACAACTTAACTAAACAATATGGGACAGGTAAAAAACTGCCTGTCCCATTAGTAACTTTTAAAAATTACTACCATGAATACATTACAGCAATTGACCAATGTGGAACGGGCACGGCTATTATACAGCTTGTTCCGTGAGGAGATACCCGTCCTACTTGACTTTGTAGTAGAGTTTGGAAAAAGCATAAAGGAGAATGAAGAAGTAAACCACGCTAACTGGGACAATGGGTTTATGGGTTTTGACTTTTGGCTTAGCCTTTTAGACAACGTGGAAGCAAGGATTATCCATTATAAAAAGCCACTCATACGCAACGGTAAATTATTCGCCGACCAGTTGTTTGATGGCTATTTAGCCATATACAGCGCACAGGCACTAAGGGCTTTTGTAGGCAGGGATAAACATACAGACCCCAAGTTCAAAACCGCAGTAGACTTATTTTTTAACCTCTAAACCAGTACGCCATGATGACTATAGCACTTATAAGCACATCCCCACAGTTTTGGGGATATGCTTTCCTTATCACAGGGGTAATACTTAAATACCTCATTGGTAAAAGGCGATTTAACCGCAGGGGCTTGGGTGGCTTGCAGCAGTACTACAGCTACGAATGGGCATTTGTAACAACAATTATAGAATGGGTTTTTAAATGGGTGGCGGTGGCTCTTATCCTGCTTGGCGCATTCCTGCTTATTAAATGGTAACACTAAAATCAAAATTATGGAAACGAATTTCTTTCAGAACATTGTCGCCTTGCAGGTTGCGGGGGACTGGAAAATAAACATAGCAAAAGAAAGTGCCGACCGATTAATAGTATCGGTGCTGTATTACAACGAAGCCATAGGCGATGGTGCCCGAAAAATCATACCGCCCATTTTGCTGAAAGGTACAGCGCAGGAACTGGATGAGGGCTTCTTTCAGGCGGTGGAGCAGCCTGTAAAGGACACCGCCCAACTCTTTACCAACATGGAACACTTCCTAAAGGAAAAGGAAAAAGCGAAGGTTAAATCGCAGATGGAAAAGGAAACTACCACCAAAGCCGATAAGCAAAAGACCGACAAGCAGAAAAAGTACGAGGATGGCATGAAAAAAGTAGAGGAACTGGAAGCCGAAGGGAAATGTAGGGAGGCTTGGATGAAAGTGCCATCAGCACAGGATTACCCTGAACAGGCGGAAATCATTAAAGCCCGCAAGGCTGCCCTATCTGCGCAATTTGCGCCTGATTTATTCAATGAACCTAAAAACGAATAGCCATGTTAGTAGCCACACAATTAGAGCGGGTATTTATCTTTCAGGATAAAGGGCAGGATATCCGCCTTGCAGACCCATCGCCAAGCTTCAGCCCTGAAGCGGTACTGAATTTCTATGCACAAACCTATCCTATACTAACCACCGCAAACATTGATGGCCCTGCCATTGCAGACGATGCGGTACAATACAAATTCATCAGCCAGATCGGTACTAAAGGATAGCGTTATGAAAGCGAAAATAATTAGTAATACAGGTACTATAACACTACCTAAAGACAAAAAACAATGGGAACTACACAAGCAATTAGGCGCATTCGCACAAAGCCTGAAAAGGCTGCCCGATGCAGAACAAGCCAAATCGGTAAAGTCGCAATCCGCACCCCTGAACCTGCTGCCAATGGTTTTTTAAGGACATCATTCCTGCCCCTGTACAGGCAGGAGTCAGCACCGAAAGGCAGGAGTATTGAGCAGGATTTTTTCGCTTCCTTAAAGCGGCTAACAGATGCTTTTAATCTAAGCTGCATTGATGTAAGTGATAAGCGCTATCCCTATAACATATTAGTGGCACATGCCCATGCGCAGGAGCAGCTTAGTACAATGCAATGGGATGTTACCCTTGCCATAAAACAGGATGATAACGGCGGGGTAAGCCTTGTAACTACCGAAGTACTGGATATTAGCAATACCTTATTTTACATGCCTGTTGTGCCTTTATACATGTTCTTAAAGGACAAAAAAAATAAGCGTACGGGGGAATTGCTCCTTTCCATATGCGCCTACCTCTACCATGGTGTAGGTGTGCCATACTACAGGGAAAATGATTACACCTACATAGGAAACCATTACGCCTGTATGGAGGAAATGTATATGGAGGGTTTGGAGGATGAGGACACGCATGACCCTCTTTATATAGCTGAACTACGTGCAGCAAGCCATTACGGGGACATCATGCACCGCACGATATACAACCTGTACCACCTGAACCACTTTGGGAAGCGCATTGACTGTTACAAGCCCCAAAACGAATTTGAAACGGAAACCCTGAAAGCAGCAAAGGCTGCATTGAACCTGCTGAATGACTATCCCAATGCACGGATATTCCGCAACACTGATTATAAGCAAAGGAAAGAATATGGTGGCTGTGATGTTGAAGACGAAGAATCCGACGAGTATATTATCCGTGCAGAACAGTATATATCATTTGTTGCAAAAACCGAGGGCTTCCTCTACAAACAAATGGAACAATATATTAATGAAGAGTTTGGCGAGTGCAGCGATTCGGAACTGCCGACCCTAACCACCAATTTCAACAGTGATTATATTCCCGCGAGTGCAACCCTTGATTTTGAACAGCGGCTTATTGCCTTGCTGCACGAAGTATGTTTCCTTTTAAATAATTTGCCATGAAAGATATAACCAAATCATTCGGGACACTACACCGACCTGTCAAAGCCTTTGTTGTTTTTCAGGCGGACGATACCCAAAACAGTACCTACGTGGAAAGCTATGATATGGATAGCAATGGTTATCCCATCAATGCCCACCCGCTAACAGTTCAGGAAAGTACCGCTTTAGCCAAAGCACTCGATACTTCGGAGGAATTATCACGCAGCTTTTTAAAGCCAAACGGCTTATTGCCTAAAAATGTGCTGTACATCAACCCATCCGAACAGGGCTATGCAGTTTGGCATACGCCCAAACAAAGGGTGCAATTGTATTTTGTGGACAGCCTTGCTATTCCATGTGGCATGGCTTCCATACCGCCTTTAGTTTGGAAAGCATCAAAAGAGGAATTATATGTATATGCCCTTGATGCTGATACCGAAATTGGAGAAACTACGCCTTTATATAAAGCACCCTTTTTCAATCTCTACCAGGATGGCAGGGTCTGTATGGGTACGGTGAAAAAGAATATCCCTGCCGATTGCAGCTTACAGGAATTTATGGGTTTATGGCAAAAGTATTTTTTCGATAGTTACTTCAGCCACCTGCTTGGGGACAAAAGCCCCGTAAATGGTAACATCATCCAGTTATGGCAAATCCTTGTAGGAAGCAAAAAACAATTCCCTGTAAAATCCCTGATTAAAAACGGTTACGCCCTTAAAAACCTGCTAAAATGAAAACGAAAATGCACTTTACCGATAATTACCTGATTAATCCCACCAACCCCATAACAGTAAACCTTATTGGTGCAGGTGGAACAGGCAGCCAGATGCTGACCGCGCTCGCGCGGATGAACCACAGCCTGCTTGCTTTAGGGCATGCAGGGCTGCACCTTACTTTATACGATGATGATGTAGTGACTACCGCCAATCAGGGCAGGCAATTATTTGCCGACTGTGAAGTGGGATTACCTAAAGCTGTTGCACTCATTAACCGCATCAACCGATTTTTTGGAACGGACTGGAAAGCCGTTACCAAGCCATTTACCAGTAAGAATATAAAACAACTGCCTGAGCGCGGCAGGGCTAATATGTACATCACCTGCGTGGATACCGCAAGCGCACGGTTTGATATTGCCGAAGCCCTGAATAATTTGGATGTAGATAGTAGGACACAAAGAGATAAGCCTTTATACTGGCTTGATATGGGCAACGGCAAGAATACAGGACAAGCGCTATTGGCTACTATCAGTTATATCAGGCAGCCATATTCCGAACGATATCAGCCCACAGCAGAACTGCCATTTGTCACTCAGGAATTTAAAGGGCTCTTGGAGCAGGAAACAAATAGCAATGAGCCGAGTTGTTCCCTTGCCGAGGCATTGGAGAAACAGGACTTGTTCATTAATTCCACCCTTGCCAATATGGCTGCATCCCTTTTATGGAACCTGTTTCGTGAGGGTATGACTGATACAAGGGGATTTTTTCTGAACCTGAAAAATTTTAAATCACAGCCTATAGCGGTGGGCTAACGCCCGCCGCCCCGCAATTGGCTTCCTTCGTCAGGGAATTGCGGGGCGTTCTAAGCGGTGCCGTCTCCTGCATGAACTTCACAGTTCACGCAGGAGGCGGCTTTTTTTATATTGTTATTTGAGTTTACGCTAACATTTTATGATATGCTGTCAACAGGGACATTCGTCTCAACGATAAGTGGTTCTTCACTTGCAATGTTATTCTTGCTATCATTACAATAGTGGTCACGTACTTTGTTGCCAATCCAATACGGTGCAGTCTCTTGATTGTATTTTGGCTTCTGCGAATCATGGCTGAATTTATTCTTTGAATGGTGGCTTAAGGCATGTACACACTCGTGAACAAGCATCGATGCAAGATTACAGGAACTCCTGTGGAGCGCATTAATATTGCCCCATAGCGTAGTCGGATAATCCGGATCGAAAGCACCTCCTACACTTGGTGGCCTTTTGTATTCTCTCAAAGTTAGGTCGAGGTCGGTACTACCGAATAGGTTCGCAATAATAATAGGGGCCAGATCGGTTGGATGGCTTTCATCGAATGGGGTATCCCTGGAAACAATAATATCATAAAAAGCAACATCGACCAGTATATTGTTAGCCTGCGATACTGCGTCTTTAAACTTCTGAATTTCTCCTGTGTAGGTAATAGTGATAGACATAGTTCAAGAATTAAAGGTTTATAATTTAAAAAGAGAAGTTACAGATATTTTATAGCACAAAAAATACCTATTAATAGGTATTTATACTGTAAAATACAGGCAGCTCTCCATACCAATTTACGTACCTTAGCTTACTTCAATTCGGCTTCCAGAAGCCTTATCTACTATGAGCTTTTTGTAATTTAACAGATAGACTACTATAGTAAATGCATAAAATACCACAGGCAGGATGCTTAGTCCCCATCTAATGAAATAAGCGGTTTTAAAGTTGCTGAGGTAGATATTGACCTTACCAGCAAAATCCATTAATGTAGCATCACTTGCTTTTGAACCAAAGTAAAAAAGGTCAAAGAGCCCATATACACATACAGCCAACATAAGCCACCAACTTATTTT